>ERZ813253.190-NODE-190-length-24177-cov-4.778337_pt1 | contig 24177 bp, 21 predicted proteins | sample MGYA00520893_ERZ813253 | MGnify/ENA primary metagenome ERZ813253 (study PRJEB31669, sample SAMD00080414) | marine metagenome | biome: oceanic hadal pelagic zone biome; feature: marine hadalpelagic zone; material: sea water | place: Pacific Ocean:Izu-Bonin Trench...
AAGACCTAATAGAAAAAGCAAAGAAAGCATTGTCGATAACTGATGATGAAAAACAAAAAAAACAATTAACGAATATAATTAAAAATGAATCTAAAAAGTTTGTAACTGAACATTATAAAACTCTATTTGAAATGGGTGGTAATGGTGGTGTTACAGAAGATGATCTAAAAGGTATGACTTATAAAGAAATAAAAGCTATAACTTATGGTTGGAACAAACTTTACCCCAAGACATCAGATTTATATATTAATACTTATGAAAGTCAAAAGGCTGGTTCAAGAGGTGAAGGTGGAAGAGGAGTTAAATTGAAGAAAGGTGATTTGATAAAAAATGTTATGAAACGATTAAGTAAAAAAGAGAGAGTTTTAACTTCAGAAGAAATAGAAGCTTTAAATGGACAATTGCAAGAAGGTATTGATGAGGTCAAAAGGAAAGCTGAGAAATGAAAACTCAACTACTCTGCACATTCACTAAACGAAATAGACTCTACGATACAGTAAGTCTTATCATTGAGTGCCACGACATAGTATTCAACAAGATTTATGTATTCACTAATGAAGATGACCATCATCAATTAATTTGTACTTATAATATACCACAAAATGAAGATAATTATATTGAAGGTGTTGATACAATAGCACTTCACAGAAAGAAACAGACTAATACACTCTATACTATAAACGCACTAAACGAAATCATTAGAGAAAAGAATCAAGGTGTATTAGATAAATCATTTCCTATTGAATGGTCGGAGTTTCAGAATACTCTATTATTAGTAAATGATGAAGGACTTAACAAAATTAGAACAAGAATTTATACTATTGTAAATGTAGATACATGGGAGACCGATCAAAAATTAAAAGATGAATTATAGGTTTTACTATCCTGAATGGAACAGTCGTAAAGAAGTTTGTAAAGAATATCCCCAAATAAAAGAAATAACACGAGAACCAACAGCTTTTTGGTATGGAGTTGGACCAAAACGAACCATCTTAAAAACCAAAAAATCAATAGAAAGACTATTAAAACGAGCAGACCCGTATTTACCAGTATTAGTTATATATTCAATCCCATACAGAGATTTAGGTCATCATTCAAAAGGTGGTGCAAATAGTGATAAAGAGTATTTAAAGTTTATTAGAGGGTTCTGTGACGCATTAGGTGATAGAAGTCCAATAGTTATATACGAACCAGATTGTATTCCACATATGGAAGAAATGGGTGTAGTGGATGGGTTAAAACGATTATCTTTGATAAAAAAATCAGTTAAGTTATTGAGTAAAACAAATGCATTAGTTTATCTCGATATTGGACATCCAACGTGGCTATCAGTTCCAAAAGCTACAGCATATCTAAGAATGTGTGATGTAAATAAGATAAGAGGATTCAGTATAAATACAAGTAATTTTTACGCAACCACAACTTGTTATAAGTATGGTAAAAAGATAAGTAAAAGATTAAATAATAAACATTTTGTTATAGATACATCAAGAAATGGAACTGGAGCATCAAAAGAACATTTTAATCCATATGGAAGGTCGGTTGGAGAATATCCAACTACCAAAACTTGTAATGGAATAGTGGATGCATATCTTTGGATTAAAGTTCCAGGTGAAAGTGATGGTAGGGTAAATGGAGGACCTAAAGCAGGTCGTTTTTCACACAATTTAGCATTAGATTTGATACATAATAAAAAGTGAAAAAAAGCCTTGACTTTCTCGTTTTTTTGTCGTAAGATCAAGTAACAAATAGAGAGAGTAAATAAATGTTATCAATAAAAAACAAAATAAGAAAATTGAATAGTCTTTCAGACTTGAATGAACTATCAGCATTTATCAATGATTGTAAAGTGATGTTAGGTAAAATGTCATTTTCTGTTGGAGATAAAGTTTATGTAGTCCAAAAGACTAAAAAAACCGAAGGTAGGATTACTAAAATCAACAAAGTTAAATGTGTTGTTGATATGAGAGGTCGGCTATACAATGTTCCAATGTCAATGTTGGAATTAGTTTAAAAAAAATTAAAAAAAGGCTTGACTTTTACAAAAATATGTCGTAAGATCAAGTAGAGATTGAGAGAGTATATGTTATTAAAAATAGTTGTTTAACCCCGTTTGATTAAGTTCATATAAAAGTGTCTAAGGGGAGTTTAAGACACATGAGAGAATAAAATTCGTGGTTTTTGTCTTTTTCTACGATAATTTGAAAAAGACGGTGGGTTTGAGAGTGACTACCTATTTGGAACTCTCAAAGATTTTGGGGAATAGATAGTTAGACTATACCGCTGGACTATGAAAGTAGCACTCTGGATTCCCCAATTTTTTTAGTAGAAATAATGAATTTTGAGAAAATTAGATGATATATATTATTAAAGAGATGATGAGATTTTTTTTAATTTATAAGTTTGATATTGTTTTATAACTCATCATCTCTTTTTTTAAAGAAAGCGAAGATAAAAGACGTTTTGAGAAATTTAGTGTATATATATAATATACGATTAAAATGATAGGAAAAAATTAAATTTTGTGGGTCGGAGTTATAAGATTACCATACGATAAGAAGGACGGATATTATAAGCCGTTCAAATGGTTGACCGAATTCCAGTATAAAAAAAGTTGGAGTGGTTTTCTTGTTTCCATTTAACAAAAAGAACAATACTTCTTATAACATGATTTACCTACAAAAAATATTAAAATTTCGGGTCGGAGTTGATAGATTATCATTAAATAGAAAACGAACTCTATTGACAAACATTTACCCGAATAATATTAAAAATTGAAAAAGGAAACTTATTAAATGAGTTATCAAGCATATACAACATATACTACAAAAGTTACACCACAATTAGAACCGATTCCAGGTTCTAACCAAGTTCCGAATACCGCAGGTGGATATTCGTTTGAAGTTGATATATGGACTCGTTTAAACAGGTTTCTCATTTTAGGAACTGAAGGTGGAACATATTATATCCGCCAAAAAGAATTAACAAAAGAGAACGCCAAGTCAATAAAAAAATGTATTCTGGAAGATGGAAAACGTGTAGTAGATACCGTTCTCGATATTTCTGATACAGGTCGAGCAGTAAAAAACGACCCAGCACTATTTGTTCTTGCAATGTGTGCAGGGCTTGGTGATGATTTTACTCGTAAATACGCCTTAACCAATCTACCAAAAATAGCACGGATTGGAACTCATTTGTTTCATTTCGCCGGTTATGTAGAACAGTTTAGAGGTTGGGGACGTGGATTACGAAAAGCAATAGCAAATTGGTATCTGTTAAGAGAAACTGATAGTTTGGCATATCAATCTATAAAGTATCAACAGAGAGATGGTTGGTCACATAAAGACCTATTGAGATTATCTCATCCAGTTACAAAGGATGCCGACAAAGATTTGCTATTTAGGTGGATCACCAAAGGATTTGATATATCCAAAGAAGATGAATATAAGGATTCACTCAGTATAATTTGGGCCTTCGAGAAGGTCAAGTCAGTCCAGACAGATGTGGAAGCTGCTAAACTCGTGGAAGAATATAAACTCCCACTTGAAGCAGTTCCTTCTAACCTAAAGACACCTAAAGTTCTGGAAACAGCATTACCACATTTGGGATTGACAGCTATTATCAGAAATTTAGGTAACTATACCAAACACGGTATTCTCGCTCCTCAAAGTGACGCTCTCAAACTCGTTACTTCGAGAATAACTGATAAGGGGAAATTGCAGAAGGCCCGTATTCATCCATTAAGTGTATTACAGGCAATGCAAACCTACAAGAGTGGTAAAGGAGTCAAAGGTTCTGGTAAGTGGGAAGTAAATCCACAAATAGTAGATGCATTAGATGACGCATTCTACCTATCTTTCGATAACATAATACCAACTGGTAAACGAATAATGTTAGCTCTTGATGTATCTTCATCTATGACATGGAGTGGTTGTGGTGGGATGCCATCAGTAACACCACACGTTGGTTCAGCTGCAATGGCAATGGTAACTATGAGAACTGAAAGTGATTACCTTGTAACAGGTTTTACTGGCGGTAGTAATTGGAAAAATGATATATCAGTTCTTGATATAACACCGAAGATGAGATTGGATAGTGTAGTAAGTTATATAAATGGGTTGGATTTTGGTGAAACTGATTGTGCATTACCAATGATATACGCACTTGAGAATAATCTCAAGTTTGACGCTTTCGTAATTTATACGGATAGTGAAACTTGGGCAGGTAAAATACATCCAGTAGAAGCCTTACGAGATTACAGAAAGAAAATGGGAATCCCAGCAAAACTGATTGTGGTAGGGATGGAAGCTAACGAATTTAGTATAGCAGACCCAGACGACGCGGGTATGTTAGATATAGTTGGTTTTGATACGACAGCACCATCGGTGATGTCTGATTTTATCAGAGAAGATTTACAGTAACAAATAAACAAAATAAGGAAAAACAATGAATACAGGTACAGTAAAGTGGTTCGACGCTAAAAAAGGATATGGTTTCATATCTGATACAACGACGGAAAACTCAAAAGATTACTTTGTACATTTTTCCGAAATTCAAACAGATGGCTTTAAGACTTTAGAAGAAGGTCAAAAAGTCGAGTTTGAAATCGGTGAAGGTGACAAAGGTGCTGTTGCGAAGAATGTTAAAGCAGCAGAATAAGAAATCAAATTTAGCATAAAAAGTTGGGTTGTTTTTATAACAACCCAATATTTATATTTGTCAAGGGTTATACCAATGACAATTAAATAATAACAAATAAAAATAATAATAAGGAGATAACAAATGGATATTAACGCAGTGAAAAAGAGATTAGCTCAGTTGCAAACATCGACTACTCGTTCCACAAATCTGTGGAAACCACAGCCAGGAAGAACTCAAATTCGTATTCTTCCATATAAACTAAATACAGATACTCCGTTTATTGAATTATTCTTTCATTATGATTTAGGAGGCAAATCATATTTGTCCCCAACATCATTTGGTCGTCCAGACCCGATTGAAGAATTCGCAGATAAACTGAAACAATCTGGAAATCGTGAAGATTGGCGACTTGGAAAGAAACTCGAAGCAAAACTTCGTACTTTCGCACCAGTCGTGGTTCGTGGTGAAGAATCAGGTGGAACAAAGTTTTGGGGTTTTGGTAAAACCGTATATCAGGAACTATTATCAATAATAGCAGATCCTGATTATGGTGATATTAGTGATCCTATAAATGGTCGTGATGTTGTAGTTGAGTTTAAGACTGCAGAAGAAACCGGAGCATCGTTTCCGAAAACTACTATTCGTGTTAAACCAAATCAAACTCCAATTACAGAAGATAAAGCCATTTTAACTAACTTACTCGATGATCAAAAAGATATACGTGAAGTATATAATGAGTTAAGTTATGATGAACTGGCAGAAGCTTTAGGTGATTGGTTAAATCCAAGTGATGGTGAAGAATCAACTACTAAAACAGATACTAATGTTCCAGCATCTACATTACAAAGTGCAGTAAGTAGCACTTCTAATGTAACGGACGCATTTGACGATTTGTTTAATAAGTAATTAAAAGGAGAGACAATATGTCTGTAAAGGATGAACTTGCACACGTTCTCGCCGATAGTCTTAATAAACAATTTAAGGATACAAAGGTAGCTTATTTTCTCGATGGTTCTGATACTACTCCAACTGATATCAAGGAATTCGTATCTACTGGCTCATCTGTATTAGACCTTGCAATTTCCAACCGTCCAAACGGTGGAGTTGCAGTTGGTCGTATTACAGAAATCAATGGATTAGAATCAAGTGGTAAATCTCTAATAGGAACTCACATTCTCGCAGAAACTCAGAAAAAAGATGGTATTGCAGTGTATATTGATACTGAAACATCTGTTAGTAGAGAATGGTTAGAAACTATTGGTGTTGATGTTTCAAAACTATTATATCTTCATGTGGAAACAGTAGAAGATATATTTGAATGTATTGAAAGTATCATCGTTAAAATTAGAGAATCAGATAGAGAAAGGTTGGTTACAATTCTCGTAGATTCACTTGCAGGAGCATCTACCAAAGTAGAAATGGAAGCCGACTTCGAGAAAGATGGATGGGCAACGAGTAAGGCAATTATCGTTTCAAAAGCGATGAGAAAGATTACTCAAATGATTGGACGAGAACGAATAGCTCTCGTATTCACCAATCAGCTCAGACAAAAACTCGGTGTTATGTTCGGTGATCCTTGGACTACTTCTGGTGGAAAAGCATTACCATTTCACGCATCAACTCGTATTCGTTTGAAGAATATGGGACAAATCAAAGTGGGAGCAAAAAATGATGTAATTGGTATGAAGTGCAGAGCACAGATTATCAAAAATCGTTTGGGGCCCCCACTTCGTCATGCTGACTTTAACTTATATTTCGATAGTGGTATTGATGATATGGGAAGTTGGCTAACGGTATTAAAAGACCACAAACTTCTTAAACAAGGTGGAGCTTGGTATACTATTGAGTATAACGGTAAAGAAATCAAATTTCAGTCAAAGGATTTTGAGAATAAGTTAGATGAAATTGATGGATTGAAAGATCATTTGTATAAACAAATTTGTGATGTATCTATACTCAAATATAAATCAGCCGACTTAGGAATTGATGATGTAACATATACAGATGAAGTGGTCGGTGATGGGTAATGGTAGATACCTTTCTATTCTTGATGAGATAAAGAAACACGGTGGCGGTTCTGATATAACGGAGAATCCCAACGACAAAGTACTGATAATAGATGGCTTAAATACCTTTATCAGAGTATTTAGTGTTATACCAACTACCAATGATGATGGGATTCATATTGGTGGAATAGTTGGTTTTCTGAAATCAGTCGGTTACGCTATAAAAATGTTGGGACCCACCAGAACTATTATAGTTTTTGATGGAAAAGGCGGGTCTAACCGCCGCCGTAAACTTTATCCAGAATATAAGGCAAAACGAAGAACAAAGAAAATTCGACTTAATCGTGTAAACGATTATGAGAATATGGAAGATGAACGACATTCTATGTTTATGCAACTATCTCGTTGCGTTGAATATTTAGAAACTCTCCCTGTTTCCATTCTTTCAGTAGATAGTGTGGAAGCAGACGATGTTATTGCCTATATCGCAAAACAACTCTTACCGAAAAACAATCATATTATAATGTCAACTGATAAGGATTTTTTGCAGTTAGTAAGTGATAGAATTTCAGTATGGAGTCCAACGAAGAAGAAACTGTATAAACCCGATGTAGTGAAAGAGGAATATGGGGTTACTTCTAAAAATTTGTTGATGACCAGAATTTTTGATGGTGATCAATCTGATAATATAAAAGGAGTAATGGGAATTGGTTCTAAAACTCTATTAAAGAATTTCCCAGATTTAGCAGATGATGGAGTAACTTATACAGTTGATGAAATAGTTGATAAATGTGAAAAGGGTAGTAGATTTCATAATATAGTAAGGAAACAGAGAGATAAAATGCATCTTAACCACACCTTAATGCAATTACAAGAGGTAGATATAAGTGGTGGTGCAAAACTTAAAATCAATAGAGTTGTAAATGGTAAAATACAAGAATTAGTAAAACCAAAATTTCAGAAAATGTTTATTGAAGATAGGATGTTTGGTGCATTACCTAATTTAGATAGTTGGTTAATGCAAGTTTGGACGAAACTCAATAGATTTGCAAAGATAAATAATGGGTCGTAAAAAGATATATTATACCGAAGAAGAAAGACTTGAAGCCCAACGAAAGTGGCAAATGGACCATTATGAGCGTAATAAAGCGGATATTTTGCGTAAAGCAAAGGAACGATATAGATTAAAGAAACTCGAAGAACGAAGAAAGGAAAAACGGAGAAATTTGTATGGAGAGTAAGTTAATACTTGGTGATTGTTTAGAAGAATTAGGAAAGTTAGATGGGAACAGTATTGACTTAATTATTACTTCACCTCCATATGAAGATGTGAGTGGAGCAGGATATGCAGCCCAAACAAAAGACATATTATTCTTAAAGTTATATTCAGAGTTTATGGACGGAGTGTTTAAGCAATATGCAAGAATATTAAAAGATGGAGGGCAGTTATTCTTTAATATTAAAAGTAAGACACATAATAAATTATTAAAAACTGCACATTGGTTAGAGTTTACAAGTGGATTTCAGTTATTAGATTTTAAGTCATTTATTATTTGGAAGTATTCAGGTTCATTCGATTCTACCAAAAAACGATTTCATTTAGATTACGAAATAGTTTATCATTTGTCAAAAGGACCAGATATATATTTAAATGAAGATTGTGGAATACACGATCCGTTAAGTTCAGTATGGCATATTCCACACGCTATTCCAAAAAAAGAAAGAGTACATCCAACACAAATGACAGAAGGATTGGTGGAGAGAATATTAGCAGTAGCATCAAAAAAAGGTGATATAGTATTAGATAATTTTATGGGTAGTGGAACAACTGGAGTAGTTTGTAAAAAAGAAGGGTTAGATTTTATTGGAATGGAGATAAATCCAAAACATTTTGAGACAGCACAGAACAGAATAAATAAAACAAGTTCATTAGAAAAGTTTTTATGAGTAAATTAATCAATGGAGATTCCTTAGAAGTTTTAAAAGATTATGATGAAAACTCCATAGATTTACTTTGCACAGACCCACCATACGGATATGGATTTATGGGCAAGGAGTGGGATAAAGTTTTACCTGATACAGAAATATTTAAAGAATGCTTACGAGTATTAAAACCAGGTTCATTCGCATTCGTTATGTCTGCACCAAGAAGTGATGTTCAATACAGAATGGTGCAGATGTTAGATGAAGTAGGATTTGAAGTTGGGTTTACACCTATCTATTGGGCATACGCCACCGGTTTCCCGAAGGCGTTAAATATCGGTAAAGCTATTGATAAACGGTTAGGTAAAAAACGAAAAGTTATTGGAAAAAAACCCAATCCTAAATTTGATATGGACATGAGATATCCAAACGATGATGGTGGTTGGTTGGGTAGAAAAGAATTTGATATAGAAGGTGGCCCAGCATCAGACGAGGCAAAGAAACTTGATGGAAGTTACGCAGGATACCAACCAAAACCAGCAGTAGAAGTAGTAATTGTGGCAATGAAACCATTAGACCAAAAAGGTTACTTAGACCAAGTACTTGATAATCAAAAAGGTGTAACGTGGTTAGATGATTGTAGGATACCATTTGCAGGTATGAATGATATTCCACAAGGTGGTTATGGTGATATGAAGATTGGTTATGGTAAACCAGGTGAAACTCAACCGATGAGTAAAGATGAAGAACACTATATAAAAGCTAAGGGAGATAATAAAGAAAATTATACAGATGAACGAGGATGGGATAAATGGGGACTTAGTGAAGATTATGAAAAATACAAAAAGGATAATGTAGGTAGTCAGAAAAACTTTGATATAGAACCCGAAGGATTATCAAGGGGAAATCAACCATCGAGAAAGAAAAGTGATACCTATGAACGAGTTTCAGCATTTGGAGATACAGAACAATCTGAAACCAAAGATGGTAGAAATCTATGGGGAAAGAAAGCCACTAAAAAAGTTAAAATAACAAAACGACAACCACGTACAGACCACAATGTATTTAAACAGAGTGGATTTAAGAGTGAAGAAAATGATACAGCCGAAGCATCACCACTCGGTAGATTTGCAGCAAACTTATTAGTAAGTGATAATGTATTAGATACTGGTAAAAAAACCAAGTCAAGTGGTGGTCGTTCATACCAAAACACAAATGATATGTATAGCGGTGGTTGGGCACATGATGATTTGGGAACTAATGAAAATCCAGGCAAAGGTGATATAGGAGATTTTAGTAGATATTATAGTTTAGACGAGTGGTGGAAATTTAGAGTGAGTAGATTACCAAAAGAAATACAACGGACATTTCCTTTTTTAATTGTGCCGAAGGCGAGTAAGTCTCAAAAAAATATGGGACTGGAAAATAATATTCATCCAACAGTAAAACCATTAGACTTGATGAGTTATTTAGTGGTACTTGGTAGTCGTAAAGGTGATGTTATATTAGATCCATTTGCAGGAAGTGGAACAACAGGAATTGCTTGTGTGTTTTCAGAAAGGAACTACATACTTATTGAAAGAGAAAAAGAGTATTTTAAGATAATGGAGGCTCGGATTAAGAAGGCAAAAAATCCAGCTGATTTAGTACAACATGAATGGTTTTAGTCAATGAGTGAATCAACTTTAACACAATTCGGACACGTCTTTCAGGCAAAAATTATCACATCTTTATTGGTTGAACAGAAATTCTTGCAAACTATTTGTGATATATTAAAACCTGAATATTTTGATTCTGACGCAAATAAATGGTTGGTCGAAACTATTATAGGATATTTTTTGGAGTATAAAACAAGTCCAACACTTGATGTAATGAAAGTCAAAATAGATAGTATGGCAGGGATGACTAATGAAATTATGCAAGTTTCTGTAGTAGATAATTTAAAAGAGAGTTGGAGAAACAGAGAAGCAACTGATTTAAAGTTCGTTCAAGAACAAACTATAGAGTTTTGTAGAAATCAAGTCATTAAGAATGCTATTATGGATTCGGTTGATTTATTGGAACATGGACAATATGACCAAATCAAAAAAATTGTAGACGAAGCCATGAAAGCCGGTTCAGATAGAGATTTAGGACACGAGTATATTGAAGGGATAGAAGAACGATTAACTAAATCAGCGAGAGATACGATAAAAACAGGTTGGGATCCAGTTGATGAAGTTATGGATGGTGGATTGGGTAAAGGTGAATTGGGTGTTGTTGTAGCACCCGCCGGTATTGGTAAAACTTGGTGTTTACAGAATATTGCAGCAGCCGCAGTTAAAGAAGGATTAAATGTAGTTCATTATACATTAGAACTTAATCAAAATTATGTTGGACTTCGTTATGATACTGTTTTTAGTGGAATTACAACAGCAAGTATTAAGTATTATCAAGATGAGATAAAAAAGAAAATAGAACAACTCAAAGGTACGTTGTTAATTAAGTATTTTCCAACCAAAAGTGCAACAGTTCAAACTCTTTCATCTCACTTGAAACAAATAGAGTTAAGTGGTTTAGATATAGATTTAGTTATTGTTGATTACGCAGATATTTTAAGGGGAATAGGTACAGAAAAAAGACACGTATTGGAAAATATTTATGAAGATTTACGAGGACTTGCTGGTGAAGTAGAAGTACCGATATGGACAGCATCTCAAGCAAATAGGAGTGCATTGGAAGAAGAAATAATTGATGCAACAAAAGTTGCAGAAGCATATAGTAAAGTGATGATTTCAGATTTTGTAATTTCTATTAGTCGCAAAGTAGAAGATAAAATAGCAAATACAGGTAGGTTTCATGTGATAAAAAATAGATTTGGAATTGATGGTATAACATTCCCAACGAGTATGAATACCAGCACAGGCAACATTCAGATTTTTGAAGCGACAACTCAGAGTGGTCGCGAGGTGCAATCTAAGATGAATAACAGCGAAGAATATTTACGGAAACAATTATCACAAAAACACGAAGAATTTCAAAAAGATGTGGAAGGTTTTGAATAGAATGTTATATATATTATATTTATGAAAGGTGAACGATACATCAGTTATTTTAAAATGGATATAAGAATCAAGGAGAAATAGTTTATATGGAAAAGTTTCAGTTATCGGAAAATTTTATAAATAAATATAAAAGAAAAAAGCCACCATTTGGTTTTAACGGATTAGGTGAATTGGTTTATATGAGAACATATTCTCGTATTAAAGAAGATGGAAAAAATGAAAGATGGTGGGAAACCATTAAACGGGTTGTAGAAGGTACTTATTCAATGCAAAAAAATCATATTGAATCTTATCAATTGGGTTGGAATGCCTGGCAAGCCCAATCATCAGCCCAAGAAATGTATAACCGAATGTTTTATATGAAATTTTTACCTCCAGGTCGTGGTTTATGGGCAATGGGAACATCTATAACAGAAGAACGAGGATTATATGCAGCACTTAATAACTGTGCATTTGTATCTACAAAAACACTTAAAGAAGATTACTCAAAACCATTCTGTTTTTTAATGGACGCTAGTATGTTAGGTGTAGGGGTTGGTTTTGATACAAAAGGTGCAGGTGAGATTATGATTAAATCCCTAAATACAAATCGTGAAATAGAAATTTATGTAATTCCAGATACACGAGAAGGTTGGGTAGAATCATTAAAGTTATTGTTAGAAAGTTATTTTCATGGAACGGCAGAAATTCAGTTTGATTACACAAAGATTAGACCGTTAGGAGAACCAATCAAGGGTTTTGGTGGAATTTCAAGTGGCCACGAGCCACTAAAAGAAATTCTTGAAGAAATTAGAAAAGTATTAGATAGAAATGTAGATGGACCAATTACCATAACTACAATTGTGGATATAATGAACCTTATTGGTAAATGTGTCGTAGCAGGGAACGTAAGACGAACAGCGGAGATTGTGTTTGGTGATCCGTATAATGAAGAATATTTAGATTTAAAGAATTATAAAGTAAATAAACATAGAGAAACATATGGTTGGACTTCCAATAACTCAATATACGCAGAACTTGGTATGGATTATACTGAAGTATGTAAAAGAATAAATGGTAATGGTGAACCAGGATTCGCATGGTTAGAGAATATGAGAGATTATTCTCGAATGAAAAATGGTAAAGATAATAAAGACCATAGAGCAGCAGGTGGAAACCCCTGTCTTGAGCAAACTTTGGAAAGTTATGAGCTATGTTGTCTTGTAGAAACTTTTCCTAATAATCATGATAATTTAGAAGATTTTAAGAGAACATTAAAGTATGCATATCTTTACGCTAAGACAGTAACACTTGGAAAAACACATTGGCCAGATACCAATAGAGTTATGTTGAGAAATAGACGGATTGGTTGTAGTGTTAGTGGTATTGCTCAATTCATTACTAAACATGGGTTAGAAGAATTAAAAGTTTGGTTAGAAAATGGATATGATATTATTCAAGAATGGGATTGTATGTATTCTGATTGGTTTGCCATACCAAAATCAATTAAAACCACGTCAGTTAAACCGAGTGGTACGGTTTCACTATTAGTAGGAGCAACTCCGGGAATGCATTACCCAGAATCAAGATTTTATATTCGTAGAATAAGATTATCAATACATTCAGAATTAATAGAACCATTAAAGAAAGCAGGTTACAAAATAGAACCAGCCTTTGGTTCAGAAAATAGTACAATGGTGGTAGAGGTGCCGGTTGATGCAGGAGAGGGTATAAGAACTGCGGCTGAACTTTCGATTTGGGAACAATTCAGTTTAGCCGCTTTTCTTCAACGACATTGGGCAGACAATCAAGTTAGTTGTACAGCAACATTTAATCCTGAAACAGAAGCAAATGAATTACCACACGTTTTAAATTATTTTCAGTATAGATTAAAGGGTATATCATTATTACCAAGAAAAAATGGGGGAGCTTATCAACAAATGCCTTATGAAGCAATTAATGAGAAAGAATATAACAAACAAATTAAGAAACTTGGATATTTGAGTTTTGTTGGTATAGAAGGTGAAGAAGCAGAAATAGACAAGTTTTGTAATACTGATGTTTGTGAGATACCAGAAGCATGATAAAAATTTACATACCACAAAACAGGCAGTTGACGCACCTGTGGAAAAATGCGTCTTAACAATAACAAAATAAGGAGACGTTTTATGAATAAACGTAACTTAATCTCAATAGTAGCAACATTTCTAATGCCTATGTTCATTTATGGACAAAGTGTTAGTGGTACAGTTACTGATGAGGCAGGTAGTTCTTTGGCTGGAGCCAATGTAGTTGTAGAAGGAACTGACTTAGGTGCCGCTTCTTCGGAAGATGGTACTTATTCGATTTCGATCGGAGAAGGTTCTTATACAGTTACGGCTTCTGTTATTGGATATAAATCATCCACTGCATCTGTTGATGTTAGTGGTGATGTTACACTCGACTTTAGTTTAGCGATTTCCGCAGTCGAGATGTCAGCATTAGAAGTTTTAGCTTCTCGTGCAGGCACAAAAACACCTGTTGCTTATACAACGGTAGATAAAGAACGAATTGAATTCCGTCTTGGTAGTCAAGACCTTCCAATGGCTCTTAATTCTACACCAAGTGTATATGCAACTCAACAAGGTGGTGGTGCGGGTGATGCTCGTATCAATGTTCGTGGTTTCAATCAACGGAATGTAGCCGTGATGATTAACGGAGTCCCACAAAATGATATGGAAAACGGTTGGGTCTATTGGTCTAACTGGGACGGTGTTGCAGACGCAGCACATTCTATCCAGATGCAACGTGGACTGTCCGCAGTCAATCTCGCTACTCCTTCGATTGGTGGAACGATGAACATCATAACTGATCCTGCCGCTCACGAAAAGGGTGGTAAGTTCAAACAAGAAAGTGGAGCAGGTGGTTTACTAAAAACCACTCTCAATTACAATAGTGGACTGATAGGTGATAAACTCGCTTTAAGTGGTACTATTGTAAGAAAAACAGGTGATGGTGTCATTGACAAGACATGGACGGATGCTTGGGCATATTACTTCGGTGCAAGTTACGCACTGAATAAGGATAACCGATTCGAGTTGTATGCAATCGGTGCCCCACAACGTCATGGTCAAAATCTATACAAACAGAATATCGGTGCTTATGATGCCGAATTTGCTGCAAGTGTAGATGGATACGATGAAACAGCACTTGGTGAAGATGGTAAGTTCAAGGATGTTGGTAGGTTCTTTAATCAGAACTGGTCACCAGTTGATCCATCATATACTGGTAAACAATATTGGTATATGTATGGTGCAAAAACTGTTGAAAGACATGATCCTAATTTCTTGAACGAAAGAGAAAACTACTTTCACAAACCATTAGTAAATCTTAACCATTTCCTAACTATCAACGACAAAACAAGACTAAGTTCAGTATTGTATTGGAGTGGTGGTTCAGGTGGTGGTACAGGTACTTATGGTAGGATTCCTACTATGGATGCTGATGGTAACTTAGGTGATGATGACTATAAATTCTATTATGGTCGTAGTCCCTGGACACGTGATTGGAATACTCTTATAGCATATAACTCAGGCGATGCCGATACAGTATATGTTGATAAAAGAGTTCTTCCAAGAACACATGGTGAAGGTAATAACCAATCAGTAGGTATTCTTCGTAATAGTATCAATCGTCAAAACACGCTTGGTCTTATTTCTAAACTTAACTATGATTTGAGTGATGAACTTAAATTACAAGTTGGTATAGATTGGAGATCCGCAGGTATTGAACACGCACGTGAAGTTCGTGATTTACTTGGTGGTGATTATTATATTGATTACGCAGATAAAAACTCACCCGATGGTAAAAGAGTTGAGTTAGGTGATATAATCGCTTATCACAATGAAACTACTGTTGATTGGTTAGGTGGATTCTTACAAGGATCGTATTCTTCAGGACCACTTTCAGCATATGGTATGGCTGGTGTATCTCAAATTGCATACACTTACCAAGACCATTTCACCGTTGCTGATGAAGTAATAGAAGCTGACGCTATTATTACTACTCAGTTCAAAGGTGGAGTAATGTATGATGTTGCTGATAACATTAGTGTTTTCGGTAATTTTGGTATAGTAGAAAAACCGCCCATTATGGATAATGTGATTTATTTTGATGGAACGGTTGCTTCAGACCCTGCAAACGAAAGATTTATCAGCTCAGAAGCTGGTGTAAACTATTCGGCAGGTAATGTAGCAGTTAAAGTATCTGCTTATAGTACAGATTGGAAAGATAGAAACCTTACCAAATCTGTAATAGGCGGACAAGGTTCAAGTGGTGATACTGATGTTATATTCCTTACGGGGATAAATCAGAGACACCAAGGTATTGAAGTTGAAGCTTCCACACAAATCCTTGATATACTTAGGTTAGATGTCATAGTAAGTCTTGGAAGTTGGAAGTTTGACGGTGATGCTGATGGAAATTATCAAGAAGATGAGTTTAACGAAGAAGGTCAAGTCATTGGACAAATGACCACTCCGTATACTTACGCTCTTGATGGTTTGTATGTCGGTGATATGCCTCAAACATCTTACGCACTTGTTGGCACACTTACTCCGATAAGTGGCCTTAAATTACAGGCAATATACAATCAGTATGATGATAATTATTCTGATTGGAGTCCTGGAGCAAGAGAGTATGATGGTTCAGACGCAGACGCAGACAGAGAACAAGTATGGAAAGCACCTGGATATTCTAAAGTGGATCTCCACGCTTCCTACGCACTACCAATTAGTGGGTATGATGTATCTTTATTCGCTCATGTGTTTAATGCATTAGACGCAACATATGTTCAAGATGCAGTAGATCATAGTTCTTATAATAGTTATGGGGACAAAGTCCACGCAGCTCACAACGCAGAAGTATTTCTTGGAACACCAAGATATTTCAATGTTGGTGTTGCAGTTAGTTTCTAAAAAGTAGAGTTTGGGGGGAATTGAAATATATTTCCCCCACTTTATGAAAAAAATTAGATACTTATAGTAAAGAGGTTATATTGTATCAAAAATTAATATTCGTAAGAGCTAAACACTAAGGGGGTTTCGGATCTACCAAAACGTCTATTACGAAAGTCGTAAAAACAGAGTTCACATATGGGATGATCAAAAAGGTCATGTAGTTGTGCCTTATAAAAAGTACGCTTATGTGAGAGATAGTTATGGAACTCATGTTTCCCTTTATGGTGACAAATTAAAGAAACTTTATCATTGGAAAAAGGGAACATCGGGATTATATGAAAGTGATATAAATCCTGAAACAAGAACTCTTATCGATACATATACAGATAGTGATGAACCATCTGTTGGTCATGTAATAATGATTATTGATATTGAGGTTGAAGTTACAGAAGGATTTCCAAGTCCACAAAGGGCACCGAATAAGATTACTTCGATTGCAATTCACGATAGTGTAACCGACCAATATTTTTGTTTTGTTCTTGATGAAAAATCAATTTTAGATGGAGATTTTGGAAAGAATGTAACGGTAGAACCTTTTCAAACCGAGTATGAGTTATTACAAAGGTTTTTTGCAAAATATCTCGAAATTAGACCGACAATTATCACAGGATGGAACACGGATAAATTTGATATTCCATATCTTTACAATCGAGCCCAACAAATAGTTGGTAAGAATATCGCAGATTGTCTTTCACCAGTTCAATCAGTTTATTATAACAAATACAGAGAAAAGTATATGATAGCAGGAGTTTCCTGTTTAGACTATATTATGTTATACAAGAATTTCACTTTTAGTTCTAAACCATCTTACAGACTGGATGAGATTGGTAAGAGTGAAGTTGGAACTGCAAAAATATCTTATGATGGAACACTTAATGATTTATATGAAAATGATTTGAATAAGTTTGTTGAATATAATATTCATGATGTTAGGATTGTAAAGAAGTTAGATGATAAGTTAGATTTCATAGAAATTGCAAGAGCTATATCCCATCTTGGTCATGTTCCATATGAAGATATAATGTTTGATAGTAGATTTTTAGAAGGGGCTATATTAACGTATTTGAAAAAACTTGGGGTTGTTGCACCAAATAAACCAATAAAAAGTGAAGAAGTTAGAAAATTTGCAGGAGCATATGTTCAGGATCCACAAAAGGGAAAACATGGTTGGGTATATGATTTAGATATTACTTCTATGTATCCATCTATTATTATGAGTTTGAATATATCACCTGAGATGAAGATTGGTAAAGTTATAGGTTGGGATCCAGAAGAATTTATTAGGGGTAAAAAGAAAACTTATTCTATTAGAATGAACGGTAAGAAAAAAGGACAACTTACTGAAATTGAACTTAAAGAGTTTTTTGATAATAACCAAGTATCTATTTCTCGTAATGGGATTTTGTATAGAACTGATAAACAGGGATTGATACCAGCATTGTTATCTAAATGGTTTGACCAACGAAAAGAGTATAGAAAACTCATGAAGAAGTTTGGTGATGAAGGAAATGAAGAGAAATATCAATATTTCAATAGACGACAATATATTCAAAAAGTTGTTTTGAATTCTATGTATGGAGTATTGGGACTTCCTGTATTTAGATTTTATGATTTGGAGAATGCAGAAGCAACCACACTTACAGGACAAACTCTTATTAAGTTCACACGAAAACTTGTTAATTATTTTTATAATAAGGAATTAGGAACAGATAAAGATTATTGTATTTATATTGATACAGATTCAGTATTTTATTCTGCAGTTCCATTAATAGAACATAGATTTCCTAATAGTGATATGAGTGATGTAATGATGACACAAAGAATTAACGATATTGTGACAGAAGTACAAGTATTTTTGAATGAAACCTATGATTATTTTGCAAGTAGATTTTGTAATCTCGATAAACATCGATTTGAGATTAAACAAGAAATTGTAGCAAAGAGTGGATTATTTATTGTAAAAAAACGATATGGAATGAAAGTTATTTCGGATAATGGTCGTCAGGTAAATACAATTCTTGTAAAAGGATTAGATACAGTTCGTAGTAATTTTGCACCATTATTTCGTCAGTTATTAAAAGATGTATTAGAAGATATTTTGAATGATGTTCCAAAAGATAAGATAGACCATAGAATAACAAGATTTAGAAAGAATATGAAACTTAATCAGTTAGATGAAATTTCTTCACCGACAGGAGTTAAGGGAATATGGAAATATATGAGAAAAGATAACGAACATACTTCAGATTTATTTGAAAAACAAAAAGATAAACGGATATTTTCTTTATATCACAAAGGAGCTCCAGTTCATGTAAAGGCTGCATTAGCTTATAATGACTTGATTAAGTATTTTAAACAAGACAAGAAATATGGATTTATTAATGATGGTGATAAAATTCGTTGGGTGTATCTAAAGACAAATCCGTTAGGATTAAAGGTCGTGGCATATAAGGGATATGAAGATCCACCACAAATTATGAAATATATAAATGAACATATAGACCACGACAAAATCTACGGACAAGCAATGACCAAAAAATTACAAATGTTTTATGATTGTTTGGATTGGGGAAAACCAGTAGATATAGAACAAAGTATAGAAAGATTTTTTTAATTTTGAACAATATTTCTGATATATATGTATATACAGATTAATAATAAGGAGAATAATAAATGGACAAATATAAATTAACTCGATTCATTGATAAATATCATTTGAATGGTAATGTGAATGCGGTGATTATTAACAGTAAGGGAGATACCTTATCAACAAGGTTCATTACTGGTGATAAATCATTACTTGGTGAACTTAAAATGAACAGTTGGAATTTTCAAGATGTTGAATTAGGAGTTTATGATACAGAACAACTCATTAGATTATTGGGTGTTTTGGATGATGATGTAACTCTTAATCTAACTCAATCAGGTGATAAAGCAATTGCACTTGAAATATCTGATAAATATTCAACTGTTAATTTTATGTTGTCGGATAAATCAGTAATTAATCAGCCCCCACCATTAAAGGGAATACCTGAATTTCAACTTAAAATAAAAGTTGATACTAATTTCATCACGAGGTTTATAGGTGGTAAATCTGCATTACCAGATACAGATACCTTTACGGTAATTACCAGTAATGATGGAGTGAAACTTGTAATAGGTTATTCGTCAATTAATACAAACAGAGTTACAATTCCAGTAGAAACTGAGACATATGAAGATATAGATAAGGTTTCATTTAACGCTAACTTGTTTAAGGATGTATTAGTAGCAAATAAAGAATGTGAAACTGCAACTCTTGAAGTGAGTGAAAAAGGATTAGCAAAAATCAACTTTAAAGTTGACCAGTATGATGTTACTTATTATCTTGTAGCAGTTCAATCAGTAGATTAACATGAAATTTAATCTTAATGAATATGTACAAGGTGATGCTTTTGATTATCTTTTAAATATTCCAGACGATTTCGTGGACTTGGTATTTACATCCTGCCCAGATTTATCTCAAACAGACTTTGATAAATCTAAAGATGGTATAAATTCTTATCAAGATTTTCAAAAAAGAGCTGTTGAACATTTTTCACGGGTTATTAAACCTAAAGGATTTGTGGTAATATGTCAAACTGATAGAAGGGTTAATGGTTTTGTTTTATCAAACCATATGTGGTATGCCAAGTGTTTAGAAGAATGCGGCATGGTTCTTAAAGATTATAAGATTGCTGTTCGTAATCAAATAGGTAAAAAAGATATGTATTATTTTACATTCCAACATATGTTAATTTATACCTATGAAGGAACTATAAAACGAGGTGGTGAATGGTTAAGAGATATATATGTAGATAAACAAGAGAAAATAGGTAATCAATCTGTTTGGTCCCAGGACTTTTGTAAATTTGTCATTGGTCATTTAACTAAAGAAAATGATGTAGTTATAGATCCATTCGCTGGAGTAGGAGCAGTTCTTTTGGCAGCCCGAGCATTGAATAGACAATGGTGGGGAGCTGAAATAAGTGATGAATTTTTCAATAAGAATTTACAGCTATCTGAAACATTTTGGCCGTAGGAGTATGGGATGGAAATTAATGACCTTACTCCTGTTGAGAAATACGATGGTTTGTTATACAAAAGAGATGATTTATTTTTACCTTTTGGTAAATATGGTACGAGTGGTGGAAAAGTAAGACAGGCTCTTTCTTTAATTGGTGAAAATGTAGATAACATTATAAAGAATCATAAAAGTACAATAGTTACTCATACTCAAGTTCATTCTACTACTGGTACTATTCTTACCAGAGTATGTAAACATTATAATTTAAAATGTATTATATGTGTAGGTGGAACAACTTCAAAGAGTTTGAAAAAACATCATATGATGATGTTAGCTGAATATTGGGGTGGACATATTAGAAATGTATGTGGTCATGGTATGCATGCTCCAGTTATGAGTAGATTACGTGAGTTAGTAAAACAAGAAAAATATTTTAATGCTGTTTTTAGTGATAATGTTGATCTTTATCCTGAAAGTGTTTTAGATACTACTGCAAATCAAATTAAAAATATTCCTGATAAATTAGAAAATATGGTAATTTCAGTAGGAAGTGGAATACAAATGGCTGGTATTTTACGGGGTATTGTTAAATATAAAAAACAAATAAAAAATATTTATGGAGTTTGTATAGGACCAGATAGACGAAAGAAAATTAATTATTATGCAAATTCATTTGAATATTTTCCATTACCTAATTATAAAATGATTACATTAGATACTCAGTATGGGAAAGGTGCAACTGAATTTTTTGGTGGTGGTCAAATGGATGAACTTTATGAAGCAAAAGCTTATCGATGGATGAAAGATAATATAGATTTAAAAGAAAAAACTTTATTTTGGATAGTAGGAAGAAGATTAACAAAACAAGAAGTGAGGGATAACTATAATTGTATTTAAATTACTTTGATAAATTTAGAGATATGGAGCCTTACCTTGAAATAGGTAAAAAGGAGTGGGCTTACATAAAGGAAACATTTGATAGACCAGACATTCAGGAAACTCTCGTAGAGATTTTGAAGGATTATGAGTTACCTACTCAAGAGTTGACCAGAAAGGATGCATACAAAGATTTTATGAAGTTAAAGGGAATCCAATGGCGTGATTATTTAATAGAAACTGATTGGTATGCAAGGTCAGAGTATAAGTGGCCGTTAAGTAGGAAAATTATACGAAGAATAAATAGAGGAAATGACGCCAGTAATTATTTCCAACAGTATAATAGATGGTCGGTAGATGGAACTATTTCTCCAGGTCCAGTTAGGACGTGGAAAAATCCGAAGTTTATGTATACTTTGTTAGGTTCATTATTCACACTTGAGGTTGAGAAGGTAAATAGGGGAACATTAAGGTCATGTATAGGACTTCGTAAGTATATATGTTCTCAGTTCAAACCTAATGTGGCAAAATCCATTTATGATATATTTAAGTCAAAGAATATACTTGATTTCAGTGCAGGGTGGGGAGATCGTTTAGCCGGATTCTACGCATCAGAAACGGGAGAGTATTATTTGGGAATAGACCCACGAAAAGAGAACCATTCTATTTACAAGGAACAGGCTGAGTTTTACAGTAAACATTTAGGATTTTTCGAACATGAAAAAAAGTCAGATTTTATCTGTGAACCAGCTGAGGATGTAGATTTAAGTAAATATGAAAATTTCTTTGATATAGCATTTACAAGTCCACCGTATTTTAACGTTGAAAGATATAGTTATGATGATACTCAAAGTTGGGTAAGATATAAGGATATTGATGATTGGAATGAACTATTTTTACAGAAGTCATTAGATAATGTATGGAAAACAATTAAACCAGGCGGGTTTTTATTAGTGAATATAAGTGATGTAAACGCTTCAAGTAAAGGTAAAAAGTCAAAAGGATGGCTACCCATCTGTGATCCTATGAACGACTTTTTAGATACACTTAAAGATAGTGAATATCAAGGTTGTATTGGATATGAAATGGCAAAACGACCAAATTGTATTGGAGTTGGAACTGCCAAAGTAACAGAAGAAACTAATAGAAAACCTGAATATATATTACCAGAAAAGGAAGGACTCTTCGGTGAGCCGATATGGATATGGAAAAAGTATTCTTCATAGGATTTGCTAAAACTGGTACTATTTCTTTAATTGAGGTTATGGCAGATATTTTTGGTTTTATATGTTTTCACGGTGGAGGAAGGGATTTACATAGAACCAAAGATGAAACTATATTAGAAGAATTAAGGAGACGAGGTTATAGTGAAATGTTAAAAGATTGTGATGTTTATATAGATTGGGAATATTTGTCTAATAATCTTGAAGTAGTTTATAAATATTTTCCAGATGCAAAATATATTTTTAATACTCGAAATGTAGATGATTGGATTAGAAGTTTGAAAAAACATCATTCTATGTTAACTCAAGATGAAATAGAAAAATCTGGATGGCATTTTGTGGATGAAGAAGAAAGAAGAGAATATTATGATAATCATACAAAAAAAGTATTGAATTTTTTTAAGGATAAACAGGATCAATTTTTAGTTTTAGATATTTGTTCGGGAGATGGATATGAAAAGTTATGTCCATTTTTAGGATTAGATATTCCAGACGAACCATTTTCACATTTACATAAAAGAAGTTAAAGTAATGATAGTAAACGGATTTTGGTATGGTTCAGACTTGGGTGAACTTGAAAAGTTGTGTATTGATTCTTGGATAAAGAACGGGTATGAATTTCATCTTTGGTTATATGATGATATAGAAGTTCCTAAAGGTGTAGTTGTAGAGAATGCAAATCATATAGTTCAGTTTAGTGAATATTTTACTTATGATGAAGGTCATACAAAAGGAACACCTGTAGCATTCTCGAATTTATTTAGGGCAGAATTATTATATCAACGAGGTGGACTATATGTTGATTTAGATGTGTTATGTTTAAAACCATGTGAGTTTAATGAACAATTTGTTTTTTCAGAACAAATGGATAGTGGTTGGGATTATCATGTAGCAACTTGTATTCTATATTCTGAAAATAAAGGGGAGAGAATATTTGAGGATTGGTCAGATTGGATTATAGCAAAGAAAAATAAAACAATAACTCATGGAGATTTAGGACCCAATTTATTTACAAAATTGATTACATTGTATAATCTAAAGGAATATGTTTTACCAAAAGAATATTTTTGTCCAGTAGATTGGCAATCATATAAAGATATATTTGATTACAAAGGAGATTCATACGGAATACATTTGTTTAGTAGTTTGTGGGATAAAGAAGATTATAAAAATATAGGAATGTTGATAAAGAAAAAAAATTTAAAGGTAAGTTTATAACTCATGTTACAAGTAAAATATGATATTCAAAAATATGATTACAAGACTTTATTTGTGGATATATTGGAAGTAAAGGAGTTAACAAAGATGTATACAGAAGATTAAGAAATGTTAACGGTAGGTACAGATTGGAAAACAATGTATCATGAGTGGTTTCATACAGAGTTAGAAGAAGATGATACTTTTTATAAGTTGCATAAGGAGTTTATTAAAGAAAATGAATCT
>ERZ813253.191-NODE-191-length-23993-cov-7.120045_pt1 | contig 23993 bp, 24 predicted proteins | sample MGYA00520893_ERZ813253 | MGnify/ENA primary metagenome ERZ813253 (study PRJEB31669, sample SAMD00080414) | marine metagenome | biome: oceanic hadal pelagic zone biome; feature: marine hadalpelagic zone; material: sea water | place: Pacific Ocean:Izu-Bonin Trench...
TCTTGACCCGTTACAGCGCTCACCTCGGCAACCCCACTATCCAATCCAAACCCACTCCAAATCCCTCCCATCCCTTCGTACGAATACGTACGGGACCAGATCGCATCGGATTATACGATTCTGCACCAAAGCCGCATGGACATGGTCTCGGCGATCAACAGGATCGAACAATGGTTTGGCATGCCGCTAAGCATGATCCCAGCCAGCGCGGAGTTCCTGCGCCATAAGTTCAGGAATTTCCACCACGACCAGGTTGGCACCACCAAGAAGCGTGTGCAGAATGTCAGGTCATTGTTGCTCCGTGCGATGCAAACCTTGGGCCTAACAACCAAGCTAGCCTCCTACCAGTCAGCTATGTCTGAGGATTGGCAGGCATTGTATGATTCCTTGTCGGGGCGTTATGAGAAGACGGCCTTGTCCCGGTTCATGCGTTATTGCTCCAAACAGGGGATTACCCCAGGCGAGGTCGATGATGCCGTCACCTCATCCTTCCTGGTAGCGCTTGAGCAGGAAAGCCTCGTCAAGCACCCCAAGCGAGATCACCAGACCGTCTGCCGGGTTTGGAACAAAATGGTCGCGACAATGGAAGGATGGCCCCAGGCAGAACTCACCGTGCCACGCTATGAAGACCGCATCTATGCCATTGATGACGACCTGATCCATCCCGACCTTCATCGCTCGATCGATGGATATCTGAAATTCCTGGAAGGCAGCGAGCTCTTCGATGGCCTGGCCAAACCATTCCGCCCAGCCAGCATCAAGGCAACGGACGGCAATCTACGTCGTTACCTCTCCGCCCTTCACCACAGCGGCTTTGATGTTTGGTCCCTCCGTAGTCTCGACGACTTGGTCGCATTCTCCGTGTTCAAGACCGCCATGAAGTGGTTTTGGGACCGCAACGGCGACAAGACCTCAAAACACATCGGCGAGGTCGCCTGGACAATCAGGTGTATCGCCGTCAAGCATCTCAAGTGCGATGATGAGACGGCGGAGCTCTATCGGAAAGCGATCGGGACTTTACGGGTTCAACAAGTGGGGCTCAGTGACAAAAACACCGCATCTCTTGCACAATTTGATGATCCGAAGGTCGTGTTGCGGTTTCTAAATTATCCCGATGAGCTGTTTGACGCCGCCAATAAGGCTCAGGGTCAGAAGTCTCATCTACAGGCTCAGGCCGGGGTCGCAGCCCTGATCCTCATGTTCGCGCCCATGCGGATCAAGAATCTCTGCGAACTGCGGATCGACCAGAACCTCAACTGGATCGATGATCGGCTTCATATTCATATCCCTTGCCATCTGGTCAAAAACGACATGGAGTTGAACTTTGCCCTGCCCCCCGGGCCGTCAGACCGGGTAAGGGAATATATTGATCGATATCGCTCCCTGTTTTTGCCTGAGGCCAATCCATATCTGTTCCCGGGTCGTAAAGGCGGATCAAAGGACATCTCCGCCTTCAGGAGACTCATATCAGCCACCCTGTTCAACCACACCGGCATTCGCCTGACGCCCCATCAGTTTCGGCATGTGGCAGCCAAGCTGCTGCTCGATGCTCGGCCGGGTCACTACGAAGTCGTCCGCAAAATCCTGGGCCACAAAACCCTGAGCACCGCTTACGATCATTACACGGGAGCTGAAACCCAGGCTGCGATTGATCTCTATGACAATGTGATACTGGACCGCAAACGCGGCCGGTCGGGCAAGGCTGAGATAGATGATGACGCCCCCTTTCTTGACCCATTTAATCCCTTCCTGAAAGGGCAGCGGCGATGAGGCGCGCACGAACTGCTCTGATCTATTCCGAGTGGCCGCAACTGGATCAGGAGCTGTGGCGAGCTGCCAATGGCATCGGCGGCTTCCTCGAACCAGACGGCAAGGCCGCCCAATGGAAAGACAAGACCCGCAAGGGGGTGATGAAGCGTTACAGCCTGTGGCTCGGATACCTGGCTTCTACGGATCAACTTGATGGAAACAACCCTCCCTCTTCCCGTATCAGCGAGGATCTCCTCGCCGGTTACGTTGAGTGGCTCGAGGCACGAGGCAATGCCTCGACTACAGTTTCATCCTGTGTCCGAGATCTCAAGGAAGCGCTTCGTGTCATGGAACCCGGCGCCAACCTTAGCCTGGTCAGGGAATTGGTCATCACGCTACACGCCCGACAGGAACCGGTTCGGGCCAAGCATACCAGGATCATGCACCCCGACGTTCTACTCTCAGGCGCCCTGGCGTTTCTTGACAATCTTCCTGATACCGCATTCCGTGGCGAGGCCCACCGCGCCGGCAAATATCGAGATGGTCTGGTCATCGCCTTTCTGGTCTACCGTCCGATCCGCCTGGAAAACCTGACCGCAATCGCCCTTGGGCAGCATTTGATTCAGGATGGTGGCGGCTGGTTCTGTCAGTTCCAGGCGGCAGAGATGAAGGATCGTTGCGCCCTCAAATTCTCGTTCCCCGATCGCCTGATTCCCTATCTTCAGACGTACCTCGGTCTCTACCGACCGACGCTCCTCAAAGGCAACGCATCCCCCAATCTCTGGATATCGACACGAGGCACGCCCATGAGCGAACAAGCGGTTTACTGGAATACATGCCGCATGACTGAGGAACTCTTTGGACAACGGGTTAACCCGCACCTCTTCCGCGACTGCGCAGCCACCGCCCTCGCCACCGAGGACCCGGAGCATATTCTCGCCATTGCGCGCATTCTCGGCCACAATTCCATCGAGACGACGACGCGCCATTACAATCAATCTCAGATGACCGCCGCCGGAGAAATTCTCCATGACGTCCTGGCCGATCTTCGGAGCATGCCGGAAAATGATCTACACTGGAGCCCATAAGAACATGATGACGAAGCATGACGTTGGCCCAGCAATCGGATCCGCCGCACATGAGTTAATCGAGCGATACGGCAAGGACGCTGCGGAAGTAGCCAGGCACCGAGCAACCACGTTGAGTGCCGGTGGCTCGTCTCGGCACCATGACAGGGCATTGTTGGTCCTCTCAGCCATCGAAAATATTTTGTCTGCCAAATTGAGCAATGAGGAGACTGATTGATGCGTGCCGCCATCTACGCCCGATACAGCTCGAACAATCAACGCGATGCGTCGATCGATGACCAGGTGTTCAATTGCCAGGCGCGGATTGAAGCCGAGGGCTGGACACTGGTGGAGACCTATTCCGATCACGCCATCAGTGGCGCATCACTCCTCCGAGCCGGCTATCAGGCCATGCTGGAGGACGCTCGCGCAGGTCGGCTTGACATTGTCATCGCCGAAGCTCTCGATCGGTTATCGCGCGATCAGGAAGACGTTGCCGCACTTTACAAGCAGCTTTCGTTCTCCGGCGTCACGTTGATCACCCTGTCCGAAGGCGAGATCAGCGAACTGCATGTTGGTCTCAAAGGAACCATGAATGCCCTCTTCCTGAAGGACCTGGCTCTGAAGACGCATCGGGGATTAGCCGGACGTGTTCGCAGCGGTAAATCCGGGGGCGGCAAAGCCTATGGCTACGACGTGGTTCGCGAACTCGATGAGGATGGTGAACCGGTCCGGGGAAATCAAACGATCAACCAAGCCGAGGCCCGTGTGGTGGAGCGGATATTCCGCGACTACATCAATGGAAAATCACCCCGGGCTATCGCCATTACACTCAACAAGGAGATGGTGCCCGGCCCGACAGGAAAGGGCTGGACGGCTTCGACCATTATCGGCAATCGAAAGAGGGGCACAGGGATCCTCAATAACCAGCTTTATGTCGGGAAACGCATATGGAACCGTCTCTGTTACAGGCGAGATCCGAATACAAGAAAACGCGTTTCTCAGCTTAATCCTCGAGAGGACTGGCTCATTGTGGAGGTTCCTGATTTACGAATCATGGAGGACCAACCATGGATGAACGTTCAGGCCCTTCAGGAAGACCGGTCGCGCCCGACGTGCCACGACAAAGGCCCTGCTCCCGACTGGCGGCATCGCAGACCCAAACATCTGTTCTCGGGCCTCATCAAATGCGCCACCTGCGGCGGCGGCATGACGCTGATCAGCCGTGTCTATTACGGCTGTGCGGCAAACCGTAACAAGGGGACCTGTAAAAATCGCCTAACCCTGCGTCTCGACCGGCTGGAAGAGACTGTGTTGCGAGGGTTACAGGAGAACCTGGTGACGCCCGAATTGACGGAGGTATTCGTCCGTGAGTACACGAAGGAGATTAATCGACTGAGGGCCGATGCTTCAGCTATTCATTCTCAAAGCAGGCAGAGATTGGATGACATCAACAGGCGGGTTGCCAACATTGTCGATGCGATCGCAACGGGAAGGGCCGGAACCGCCCTTCTCGACAAACTTGAGATTCTGGAATCGGAAAAGACTGAACTGGAAGCAACCCAATCACAACCAGCACCAGAACCGGTCCGCCTTCATCCTAATATCGCCGAGCATTATGTCACCAAGGTTAACGATCTGCGGAATTACCTCAACAAGGAAGACTCCCGCGTAGAAGCCGCCGAGATCTTGAGATCCCTCGTAGACGAGATACGCCTTCACCCTATTGACGGAAAACTCCAGATCGAACTTGTCGGCGATCTCGCCACCCTGCTCAGCTTCGCAGAGACAAAGGGAACAGGCAATAAAAAGCCCGGGTCTTCAAGAGACCCGGGCCGTACGAAATGGTTGGTTGCGGGGGCAGGATTTGAACCTGCGATCTTCAGGTTATGAGGTGGCTTTCAGCTTCCCACGAGGTGGATATCCACTTTCATGCCAACAGCCTTGGCGTATCGCTCCAGCGTCTTCAAGGATGGCTTATGTCCACTTTCAAGCCGCGCCACGGTCGGCTGGCTCGTGCCCATTTTCCGGGCCAATTCTTCCTGGCTCAGCCCGGCCTTAGCACGCGCCATGATGAGTTCCCGCGCTAACTCGAACTCCGGCTCAAGCCCCTCGTACTCCTTGAGGTACTTCGAGTCCTTTCGCCATTTCTTCCTGATCTCATTGAACGGAATGGTCATAGGTCCAACTCCTTCATTCTCGTCAAAGCCGTACGAATAGCGGCTTTTGGGGTCTTCTGTGTCTTCTTGCGAAACGCATGCAGAATGACGATCCTGCGTTCCCTCATGGGAGCTCATCGGCGGCGTTCCGCTGCTTGCCCGATGCGGCATGCATCGCGCGGCGCAGCGCGCCTTGCCGAATGAACTCCCATGGCCCATCAAATGGTCCTATAAGATCGGAATAGGCTCTACCGGATGGGTGCCCGAGCGGTTGAAGGGACCGGTCTTGAAAACCGGCAGGCCTGAGAGGGTCTCGTGGGTTCGAATCCCACCCCATCGGCCACGCCTTAAGCCATTGATATAAGATATATTTTTAACTTTTGTCTATTCGGATTTGGCGGCTCTTCTCGGGGTTCTAGGGTTATATCAATCTGTTGCGCCGAGGCCCGCGCCGTTTCGAAGACGTCCCATGACAAAATCGGCATAGCTGCGGTCCACATATAAGGTGAACCTGTCCAGGTCGTCTTCCAGACAAAGAATAACGGCAACACCGTAGATCTCGGTCGCGGTCGCGGAACCCGGCGGGAAGCTTTCGGGATGGAGGTCGAGCGGGCAGCCCTGCGCCAGCACATCGCGTGCCTGCGGGCCGGATAACTCGAATCCCGCCAGCATGTCCGATATGACTGTCGCATTGGCGAACCGCTCGCCGATGGCAGCCGTGAACTCGGCCATGATCTGCTCTTCGCGGTCGAGGGATGTGCGGACGATCCACCGCTCGGGCCCAAGCCAAAGCACAGCATCCTCGCAGTCGATCACGACCGAATTCGGCCGTGACGGAGAGGCAAACCCACAGGTGGAAAATACTTCCGCCAAGATCGGCGATGCGCCGCGCAAATCGAAAAGGGAGTCCATCCGACGCTCGCGAATGGTTACGTCGTAATACATTCCTAACTCCGCATCCGCGATCCATCGGGATCGTAGAACACGGGCGCCGTCACCGTCGCCCGAATGACCCTCTCGGGAAGACGCGCATGAACGGTTTCACCCATGCGCGCCCGGCCGTTGTCGAGCAGCGCCAGGGCAATGGAGCGATTGTTGGCGACGCTTCGCACGCTGGCCGAGACGAAACCTTCCGAATCGCACCGATCACCCCGGGGCGTCAGCGGTGCACCCTCGGGGATCGTCACCTCGGGGTCGTCACTCAACAGGCCAACCAGTTCCCGCCGGCACGGCTCGCCGCGGCGGCGGATCTCCATCGCCCGCTTGCCGATAAAATCGGATTTTTGTTTCGAGACGACCCAGGCCATGCCGAGATCGAACGGGTCGACCGTGCCATCGACCTCATGGCCGAAAGACAGAAACCCTTTCTCGATTCGCAGCACGTGGTTGGCCTCGGAACCGACCGGGCAGATACCGAAATCCGCGCCGCCGTCGATCAGCCGCTGCCACAGCTCGGCCCCGTGCCGGGACGGCGTGTTGACCTCAAAGCTCAATTCACCGGTATAGCTAACCCGGAAAATCCTTACCGGGAGACCGGCGAGCACACCGTCACGCACCGCCATGAACGGAAACGAGTCACCGGCCAGGTCAATATCGGTTCCCGCCCGCCTCAGCACGTCCCTTGCCTTCGGTCCGCAGACGGTGGCGTTGGCCCATTGTGAGGTGAGCGGTGTGATAAGCACCTTCAGGTCAGGGCGTTCGACCTGAATCATCCTCTCAAGCCTGGCATAGGTCTGATCAGCATTTCCGGTGGCGCTCATCATCAGGTAACGGTCGGCGCCTAGTCTAAATGTGACGCTGTCGTCCGACATCAGGCCGTCGTCGGTGAGCATGACCCCGTAGCGTCCATGATTTAACGCCAACGACCCCCAGGCATTGGTATAGGCGAGGTCCAGCAACCGCACCGCGTCGGGGCCCTTGATCTCAAACTTGCCGAGTGGCGAGCCATCATAGATCCCGACAGACTCGCGCACGGCGCGTGATTCCCGCTCGATAGCGTCTTGCGTGCTCTCACCGGGTTGCGGGTAATAACCGGGGCGTTGCCAACGGGCGCCGGCTTCATACATTTTGGCGCCCGCGGTTTCATGCCACTCGGTCATTGGCGTCCGTCGCGCTGGCAGGATGAAGGGTCCGGGGCGGTTGCCCGCAATCGCGCCGAACTCCACCGGCGTATAGGGAGAGCGGAACGTCGTGGCGCCGATATCACCGAGAGCCCGGCCGAGAGTTTCGGCGACCAGGCCGATGACATTGAGATTGCCCATTTTGCCCTGGTCGAGCCCCATGCCCGCGGTGGTGTAACGCTTGACATGCTCGATCGACTCATAGCCCTCACGCAGAGCCAGACGGATATCGGCCACGGTAACGTCACCGATCATATCGATGAAGGATTTGGCGTTCGCCTCGGCATCTCCGTCGACCACCCAACAGGGCGAAATGGCATACTCCGCCTCCGGCTCCGTGGCGGGGCGCGGCGGCGGCTCGGCGGCGCCCCCGGCGCGGTTGGCGGCTTCAACCCCGGCTGAGGCCCCGTCCCGCAGGCAGTCGGCGAGTCGGAATTTACCGGCGGCGGCCCCGGCCACCTGGGTCTCCTGCCAAGCCTCGCAGGGAACGAGAGTCGCCAGCTCGGTTTCATACCGCAGCTTGGCGCGTGACTGGGAAAACAAGTGAACCGCCGGGTTCCATCCGCCCGAGACAGCGACCAGATCGCAATCGAAGGCGTGGCCCACTCCGCCGTTTCGTGGCCGGACACCGACCCGCTTAACCCTCAGACGGCCACGGGTATCATGGATGACGTGATCGATCAGATGCGGAATTCCAAGGGTCGCCAAGCGCTCAGAAATCGCGGACGAAACCCGGGCCCGAGTATCGACCACCGCGGCCACGTCTATTCCGGCATCGTGCAAGTCAAACGCCGTCTCGTAAGCGCTATCATTGTTGGTGAAAATGACGGCTCGCCGTCCCGGTATCACGGCGTAGGCGTTGAGGTAGGTTCGCACCGCCGAGGCCAGCATCACTCCGGGGCGATCATTATTCGCAAACACAATCGGGCGCTCGATAGCGCCGGTGGCCAGGACCACCTGTTTTGCCCAGAGTTTCCGGTTGCGCTGGTGGATCCGCGAATTATCCGGGCGGCGCTCGACGATAGTGAGAAAATTTCCCTCGTGATAACCCCACACGGTCGCGTCTTGAAGCCGCAGGACGTTGGGGTATGAATCGAGTTCGTCGATCATCGCCTGAACCCAGACCAGCGCCGGCTTTCCCTCTATCCGGGTGGACTCCGAACGCAGCCGCCCGCCGGGCGCTATACCATCATCGGCCAGAACCACGCGCAGCCCGGAACGGGCGGCCACCACAGCGGCCATCAATCCGGCCGGTCCGGCGCCAACCACCAGCACGTCGCAGTGATCGTAGCGATTTTCATAAACCAAATTCGGCGAGCCTGTGGCCGAACCCCGTGAAAGCCCGGCGGCCCGGCGGATATATGGTTCGAACCAATGCCAATGGGGCCATTTGAAAGTCTTATAATAGAACCCGGCCGGTATGATGCGGGATGCCGCCTGCAACACGGCAGCCAGGTCGAAGCCGGGGCCCGGCCAGCAATTGATGCTTTTCGCACTCAGGCCCTCGCGCAGCCGGAGGCTGGTGGCAAGGACGTTCGGGGCATCTTCGTCGCCGACCAATTGGACGACCGCCGAGGCATCTTCGTATCCGGCGCCTTGAATACCTCTCGGGCGATGGTATTTGAAGCTCCGGCCAACCAGATGAACGCCGTTTGCCAGCAGCGCCGAGGCCAGCGTATCGCCTACAAATCCCGAGTACGGCCGGCCGTTGAACTGAAACCGGACTGGCCGGGCTCGGTCGATGGCGCCGCCTTCCGCCCGACGGTGAGCGCCACCGCTCATGATGCATTGTCTTCCGGTAGGGCAAGAATTTCATGGCTGGCGGTGTCTCGCCACAACGGAAACCAGAGGCCGCAGCCCTTGGCATGCCACCACATCTCCTTGATCCGGCCGCGTGGATTTTCCCTGCCGCATAAATACTCAATCCAGGCGTCGTCCGACATGCGCTCCGGCGCCTCCGGCCTCGCCCCCTTGGCCTCGCCGCCGCAGACGAACTCCGTCTCCGGCCGCTCCCGGCACCAAGGACAAGGAATATGCAACACCGCTTATACCTCCCTAACGATTCGATGTGGTTCCGGATTCGAGCAGAAATCCGAGTCTCTCGAACCGGTCGAGCCCGAAGGGTTCGTTCAACCTGTGCGGAGCGTCGTTGGCGATGGTATGCGCAAAGGTCATGCCGCCCGCCGGGATAGCCTTGAAGCCGCCCCACCATCCGCAGCTGATATAGAGACCGCCAACCGAGGTTTTCGAGATGATTGGGCTGGCGTCGTGGGCAAATTCCAGCGCGCCACCCCATTGCCGCAAGAGTTTGAGACGCCGGAAGCTCGGGATGAGTTCCAGAAGCATCGCGACCGTATCCTCGAAGACATGATATTTGCCGCCTTGGCGAAAAGATTGCTGGGGGTCCGTGGCGCCGCCGATGACCAACTCACCCTTATCCGAATGGCTCACATAGACACCTAAATCCGGACAGTTCAGGACGACGTCGAGGACCGGTTTGATGGGCTCCGAGACAAAGGCCTGCAAATTATGAGTTTGTATCGGCAAACGGAGACCGGCCATGGCGGCGACCGAGGTTGAATTACCGGCGACCGCGATGGCGACCTTCTTCGCCTGGATCAAGCCGCGGTTTGTCTCGATGCCGGTAACCTCGCCGGACCGCGCGCGGTGAATCGCCGTCACCTCGGTGTTTTGCAGGATATCGACGCCACGGGCATCCGCCTGGCGGGCATAACCCCAGGCGATGGCGTCATGGCGGGCAATCCCGGCGCGCTCCTGGACAGTGCCGCCGAGGATCGGCAGGCGGCAATTTTCCAATGGCGCGAGGATCGGAATCCGCCGCCGTACTTCCCGTGGCGATAGGATTTCGTAGTCGGCGCCGTGCAAATCCATGGCGTAGCGCCGCCGCGTCAAATCCCGCATGCGCGGGTACGTCATGATGACGTCGACCTGGCTTCGCTGACTGAACATGATATTGAAATTCAGCTCGCGGCTCAGGCCTTCGTATAATTTTACCGATTGCTCAAAAAATTTGATGCTGGAGTCACGGAGATAGTTGGATCGGATAACCGCGGTATTGCGGCCCGTATTTCCACCCCCCAACCAGCCTCTTTCCAGCACCGCGATGTTGGTGATGCCGTGATTGCGGGCGAGGTAATAGGCCGTGGCCAGCCCGTGGCCGCCGCCACCGATGATGACGACGTCATATGCCTGCCGGGGTTCGGGACTTCGCCATGCCCGCTGCCACCCTCGATGGTGATCGAGGGCGTTGCGGAGCAAAGAGAATATTGAATATCGCTGCATCGACTAGAGTTCCGCTGCTTCCATTTTGAGCCGCCGTGAATTTGGCTGATCGGCGTTCGTCAATGATCGAGAACTTGACTGAGAAACGTCTTCAATCGATCGCTTTCCGGATGGGAGAAAAAATCATCGGGTGGCGCGACTTCGACGATTTCTCCGAGATCCATGAAGACCATGGTGTCGGCGACCCGCTTGGCGAATCCCATTTCATGGGTGATGCAAACCATGGTCATGCCGTCTTCGGCCAATTCCACCATGACGTCGAGAACCCCCGATATCATTTCCGGGTCAAGCGCCGAGGTCGGTTCGTCGAACAGCATCAGTTTCGGTTTCATGCACAGCGCGCGAGCGATGGCGACCCGCTGCTGCTGCCCGCCCGATAGATGGGACGGATACTTATGCGCCTGTTCGGCGATATGAACCCTGTCGAGAAATTCCATGCCCCTATCCATAGACTCCTTCTTCGACAGCTTGAGGTTGCGAATGGGTCCGAGCGTAAGGTTCTCAATCACCGTCAAGTGGGGGAACAGATTGAAGTGCTGGAACACCATCCCGACCTCCCGCCGGACCAATTCGATGTTCTTCATGTCCTCGGTAAGCTCGACGTTATTGACGATGATCTTACCCGCCTGATGCACCTCCAGCCGATTGACACAGCGAATCATCGTCGACTTTCCCGACCCCGAAGGGCCGCAAACGACAACCCGTTCGCCGGGCATTACCGAGAGGTTGATGTCCCAAAGGGCGCAAAAATCCTCATACCATTTCCCGACACCCCGTAATTCCAATATCGGGGTTTTCTTCGTCTCTCCCATCGTCATGCCATTACCTCGTCAATAACTCGGCGATTTTTTCATTCGCTTCTCAAGCTGGCCGAACATCACGGCGAGCGGATAGCACATCATGAAATACAGAGTGCCGGCGACGATCCAAGCCTCGAAAAAGCTGGTCGTGGTGTTTGCCACGTCCTGAGTGAGGAAGGTGAGCTCCTGGATCGAAATCAAAGACACGATCGATGAATCCTTGACCAGGGTGATGAACTGACTGGCCAATGGCGGTAATATTCGACGAAATGCCTGGGGCAGGATGATGTCGCGAAGCACATCCAAACGCGATAAGCCGATCGCCCGCGCCGATTCCCATTGCCCCTTATCTATGGATTGAATGCCCGCCCTGACGATCTCGGTAATATAGGCGCCTTCAAAGATGGACAGGCTAATAGCGCCGGCAAGAAAGTTTTCGAACAGCCCGATGGGGCTGAAGAAAAATTCGATCCACGAAGTAGCTGCCGGCGATGCATTGGCGGTAAATTCATCGATCCCCAGAAGCGGCATGATCTGGGAGCTGATGAAAAAGTAGAAAATAAAAATAAACACGATGGGCGGGGTGTTGCGGATGAGTTCGACATACAGCCGAGACACCATGCGGAGAAACAGATTGGAACTGACCCGGCACAGCCCCATGACGATACCGATGACCGCCGCCGCGATGGTTCCCCAAAAGGCCAGCCGCAGTGTCATGGCCACGCCCTTGAGGAAAAGGTTCGGGATCAACGCCCCGGTTTCTTCGTCGATACTGATGACGTATTGCAGGACCTGCGGCCAGTTCCATTGGTAAACCAGCACACTCTCAACCCGATAAAAGACCGCCCCAATAACCGCGATAACGGACGCGATGATGATGACGTCAATCGGCTTGATCCAGGCCTTCGCCACGCTTGGCGGGCGGACTCGATATTCGCTCACTGTATTGCTTCAGATTATTGCTTCAGACGAACGCCTTCCCCGTATTGTCCCACGGGGAAGGCTTACGTCAGATTACTTTTCAGGAATCCGGCTGGCCCAATCCTGGTTGGTGAACCAGAAATCGTGCCGCTCTTTCAACCAGCCTGAACTGGTCTTTGTCATGATCCAGTTGCTGAAGAAATTAAGCGCATCCGGATCACCCTTACGAAGCGCGAACGCCTCGTCGCCGGTGGTCAGGTTCTCCTGCGTCGGCATAAACAGCTTATCGGGATACTTGCTCATCCAGAACCGCGGTTTCGGCGCGGAAGAAATCATGGCATGGGCATTTCCGTTGACCACGTCCTGGAATGCCTGGGCGTCGTCATCGAACTGATTCAGTCTCGCCTTGGGGAATAAATTCTTAGCGGCCTTACAAGGCGTCGCGCCACGCCGGCAGGCGAGAGTGACGCTGGAGTCGTTGAAATCGCTGATCTTGAAGCTGCCTGCGAGGGCCTTGTTGGCCACCAACTGCTGGCCGGAATGGGCGTAGGGCGCGGTGAAGTTGACGGTTAAATTACGCCCCGGAGTCACCGACATTCCGCCGACGATGACGTCGAATTTCTTGGCCAGCAGAGCCGGAATAATGCCGGACCATGCGGTCGGTACGAATTGGATCTTGACCTCCATGTCGGCGGCAAGCTGCGTGGCGACGTCAATCTCAAAGCCTATGAGATCGCCTTTTTTGTCACGCATGGCCCATGGCACGAAGGTCGCCATGCCGACCCGGAGCGTGCCGCGCTTCTTGATGATTTCAATAACACTACTGGCCGCGAGTTCTTGTTGAGCCACGGCCGGGGTCATGCCGTATGTCATCGCCATGAGGACGATGGCGCCTAGCGTAGTCGTTAGTATTTTCTTGAATGTCATTTTGAATTCCCTCTCATCTCTTCTTCGATGTTGTCATACGATGATGAAAACTCGCTTATCGGCCACGGCTCATTCGGATCTCGAGCCATGAGACGAATAACGAGAGCGACACGGTAACGATGAGATAGATACCGGCTACCGTGAACCAGATTTCGAACGCCATGAAGGTATCCGAAATAATGTTAAGTCCCTCGGTCGTCATGTCGGCCACGGCAATCACACTGACCAGGGCCGAATGTTTAACCAAGTTGATGATGAGTCCGGTCATCGGCGGCAGGATTAACGGCACGGCCTGCGGCAAAACGATATCCCGGAACCTGTCGAAGCGATTGAAGCCGAGCGCATCGGCCGACTCATATTGGCCGCGCGGCACCGATTCCAGGCCGGCGCGGATGATTTCCGTGGCAAAAGACCCTTCGAAAAAGGCCAGGGTGAGAACACCCGTCCAGAATCGGTCAATGCCGATGATCGGCGCGATCACGAAATAGAAGATGAACAGCTGGACCAGGAGCGGCGTATTGCGGATTACCTCGAGATAGACGGTCGCCAGCAGCCTTCCCGAGAACGAGCCCGACATTCTAAGCAGCGCGGTAACCATCCCGATGGCCAGGGTCAGCACGATGCTGTAGCCGGTGAGTTGGAAGGTCACGCCAAGGCCCAGGAGCAGCGGCCCAAAGAAAAACTCTCCGTCGATGATCTGATAGATGTAGCGATCGACCCGGTACCATTGCCAATTATATTCCATGGCCTGTGCGCCCGCGAAGGTCAGCCACCCGATCGCGCCGATCAAGACGACGAACTGGGCGATATCGATCAACGGCGATTTTCGCGTGAACAGCTTCGAGTGCTCGGGCGGACGGACGCGATGCGACGTCTCCGCCCCACGGCCACCCGTCACTGACGACACACTCAAATTCATTGCCTAATTCCCGGTCCGGCTGCTTGCGATTGGCATCTGGCCTTACCTAGCGGTGGTTTCTGTCAAGAATCGGCGGCTTTTAACTTCATTTTCCATGCTCAACATTACCTTGCACCGTATGTATTGGTTTACGAACGACGAAGTGTTATGAATTTGTCGGCCAGCGGATTTGCGGCGCAACGAGGCAGCCGACCATCAGCACTCTTCGTCAAATAGAAGCGTTCCGGGGCATCATGATCACCGGCACGGTCACCCGGGCGGCCGAGGTTCTTTCCGTATCGCAGCCGGCGGTCAGCCGAATGCTCGCCGATCTCGAGAAGGAGATCGGGTTCAAGCTGTTCAGCCGGGCCAACCGGCAATTGATCCCCACCAACGAGGGCCGGGCCTTTTACGATGAGGTATCGAGGGCCTTCGTCGGCCTCGACCAGATCATGGAATGCGCTCATGCCATTCGGGAATACCGTTCCGGCCACCTGCGTCTGATCACCATCCCGAGCCTCGCATCGACGGTCATGCCCGAGCTGATCTCGCGGTTTGCCGAAAACTTTCCGAGGGTTTCCGTTTCGCTCGACGTTCAGCCTTCGCAGCGGGTGTTCGAGTGGATCGTCTCCCAGCAATGCGACGTCGGGATTTCGTCCCTGCCGATCGAGAATTCGGCGATTGTGACACGCGCTTTCATGAAGGGCGAGGCGGTATGCGTCATTCCTGAAAAACACCCTCTGGCGCGCCGGAAATTCATTCGTCCACGGGATTTGGTCGGCCAATCGTTTATCTCGTTCAAGGCCGATTCGATCTTCCGGCACATGGTTGACGAGGTGTTTCAAAAGGCCGGGGTCCAGCGCGAGCTTCGCTATGAGGTCAGGACGACCGAGGCCGTCTATGGGTTGGTGGCGGCGGGATTGGGGCTGTCCATTATCGGTCCCGCCTTCCCCCTGGACAGCACCCACCCGAGAGTCGTCGTGCGCCGCTTTAGTCCGCGAATAGAGGTTGACCTCGACCTGCTTTACCCGGCCGACAAACCGCTTTCCCGGGTTGCCGAGCGGTTCGTTGAAATCGTCGATGACTATGCCAGCGCTCGTTCCGGTCAGCGCGGGAAAGCCAGGCGAGCGCTGTAATCGATTAGATTGCACGGAGAGCCTCCCGGAATGTCGATCGCGCCTCGGCGCTGTGGATGGCGACGTAATCGCGCGGATAGGAGACCCCTTCCTCTACCTTCAATGTGACGAATACGGGACCGATATGGTCGAGCACTTCGTCGATCCGCTCTTCGAATGCATCGATCTCGGAGAAAGTATAAGTCTTGGCATATCCCGCCGCCCGCGCCATGGCGCTGAAATCGATACGGCCGGCGCCGGGGATGGGATAACGCCCATTGACCTCATATAATCCATTGTAACAGACAAAATGGATAAGGTTCTCGGGGGCCGCATGGGCGTTGGTAACCAGGCATCCCAGGTTCATCAGCAGACTGCCGTCGCCGTCGAGCACCAGTATCTTTTGATCCGGGCGACCCAGCGCCAGTCCGAGTGCATGCGAGGCGGCTTGCCCCATGGCGCCGGTGCAAAGATAATTCAGGGGATGCGGCCGGATGGCCATCCAGTCGAACGCCGATTGAAATACCGGCACCACAATTCCGTCCGGATAATGGGCCGCCAACACCGCTAACGCTTGATCTCTCTTCATCATGGCTCAACCCGGGCTCCGCGAAATTATCAGCACGACGGGCCGCGGTGTCTGATAGGCCTCATCGATCGAGGGGACGATCGAGGCAACGTCATCGGCGTTTTCCAGGATGCGGTAGGCAATACCCATCGAGCGCAAAATCGGCTCGACGATGCGAATGCCAAGTCTGTCCGAATTTTCCGGCACGCGGTCCGGCTCCATGCCTTGGAGGCCGACCATCATGCAGATCGGGAGTTGGTATTCCGCGGCCATCACGCGAACCGCATTTATCGAATCGAGCAGCCCGGTATGCTGCATCAGCAGCAAGGCCCGCTTGTCGCAATAGGACAGGCCGGCGCAGATCGAAACCCCCTCGTCTTCCTTGCATACGGTTATAAGCTTGAGATCGGGATCGCGGTTTATGGGCCACAGAACGGTCTCGCAAGTGACGATATCCGGCAGCGCCACAACGAACTCGACGCCACTCTGTTTAATCGCCTCGACAATCGCCGCACCTCGCAGCGGGGCGGTGGTCGGCTCAGCGACGGGGGTGGTTTGCGAATCCATCAGCCGGCCTCTCCGATGAATTCCCGCAACGCCGCCACGGTCGCCTTCATTTCGTCCTCGAAACCAATGGTGAACCGGACGCAATCCTGAAAATCGGCGGCGGGAAATCGCCGTGCGAGGATTCCTTGGAGCCGTAAATAATCGTTGGCGGCCGACGCCGGCTTCGCCGCGTCCGGGAACCGGACCAGCAGGAAATTAGTTTCACTCGGGTAGACGCGCAGTCCCAAGTCTACGCACTGCTTGGCCAGCCACTGCTTCCAAACCCGGTTGTGTTCAAGAACCCGATGGGTGTGGTCCTCATCTTCCAGCGCCGCGATCGCGGCGGATATGCCGGGGGCGCTGAGTGGAAATGTGGAGCCGATCCGCTTGATCACGTCGGCGATGGCCGGTGGTCCGTAAAACCAACCGACCCGCATGCCGGCCAGGCCGAATATTTTGGAGAACGTGCGGGTCATAACGACATTTTCGAATTCATCGACGAGTTTCGATGCGACCTCGTAATCGTCCGCCTCGACGTATTCCGCGTAGGCAGAATCAAGGACCAGTAAAATGTTCGGCCGAAGGCCCGCCAACAGTCGGCGCACATCGCCACCCGAGATGTACGTGCCGGTGGGATTGTCGGGATTGGCGAGCATGACGATTCTGGTTCGCTCATTCACGCAAGCGAGGATGGAGTCGATGTCCGCGCGGAACTCGCAATCCGCCGCGGCGACCGGGCGGGCATCGTTGGCATGGGCGTAATTGGGAACTTTTTGGTATCCGTGAACGCTGTACACGAGCTCGTCCCCGGGCGACAAATAGGCTCGTGCGATCCGAGACAGCAGATCATCCGAGCCATGACCACAGACGATTTTTGCCGGGTCGAGATCAAAAGCACGGCCGATCGCCACGTCCAATTGCTCGGGTCCATGTTCCGGGTAACGCTCGATTCGCAGCATGGCCTGTTGCGCCGCCGCGATAGCGTTCGTCCCGGGGCCCAGTGCATTTTCGTTCGAAGCAATGTTGATGAATGCTTCCGGAGCCTGATCGGAAGAAGCACTCATCATGTGTGGCTTGATGTTCAGGATGCCCGGTCGTGGGTCGACAGCAGTCATCATGTGCGTCCCCTCACCCTTCACCCGAAGTTTTCGTTTGCCGCTCCGTATCGGACATCACGGCTTGTACGTCGATCTCCACCACCCATTCGGGCCGCGCCAGGCCGGAGACGATGACCCCCGTCGAGCAATAGCGAACGCCCCGCAAGCGCTGTCCAATGATCCGGTAAACAGGCTCGCGGTGTACCCAGTCGGTTACATATACGGTCATTTTAACAATGTCGTTGAGCGACGCCCCGGCTTCCTCAAGCAACTGCGCGACGTTTTGCATCGCCTGCTCGGTTTGCGCGGCCGGATCGCCTAATCCGACGATCTCACCGTCAAAGGTAGAACCGACCTGACCGCGCAGAAAAATATGATTGCCGGCTCGAACGGCCTGGCAGAGTTCGTTGTTGTATCGAACATTCGCCTCCCCCGGGTGCGTATCGGACGTGTTGTATGGCCGAATGAGCAAATGCCCCACGAAACTTCTCCCCTAGCTTGTTTTATCTATCATTGAACAGCTGTATACATAAAATCAAATAAAAATTATGATCAGTCATATAACGATATATTATGTGAACTGTTTTTGCTAATCGCTTGCCGACCGCCCGTTGAAGCGACTAAAGAGTCTTTCATGGAAATTGCCTGGGACAAGACCCGGATTATCACCGATCTCGATTTTTGCCGCCGTGGCGTGCAGATAGGTGACCTGCGTCTCAAACATTCGAATAACCGCTACGCCCTCGGCTACATCCCGATTCCGGTTGGCGTCATCAGTGGCGGCGAAGGCCCGACGGTCCTGCTGACCGGCGGCGTGCATGGCGATGAATTCGAAGGGCCGGTCGCCTTGATGAAACTCCTCCATCAATTGGACCCCGGCCAGGTCAGCGGCCGCTTGATCGTTTTGCCGGCCCTCAACGCACCGGCGTTGCGTGACAGCGCGCGCGTCTCGCCGATTGACGTCGGCAACTTAAACCGCGCTTTTCCAGGGGACCCGGACGGCGGGCCGACGGCCATGTTGGCGCATCTGATCGAGGAGGTGCTGCTCCCCCACTGCGATGCGGCGCTCGACATTCATTCCGGCGGCAAGGCATCGTATTTCACGCCTTGCAGCCTTGCCGCGCGGGCCGCCGACGGCAGTCTTTCGGGGCCCAATCTTGCCCTGGCCGAAGCCTTTGCCGCGCCGGTCATCTGGGTGCTTGGCGCGCTCAGTGACAATCGTTCTCTCAACAGTGCGGCGGCGCGAAAAGGAGTGCCGATGATCGCCGCGGAACTCGGCGGGGGCGGCGGGATTTCTCCCGAGCCCCTGGCCATCGGAGAACGCGGCATCGTCAATATGCTTAAACATCTGGGGCTGCTTCCGGGATCGCCGGAGACCGGGGCGCCGCCGCGCCGAGTCGAAATGCGGTCTCAGGCGCAGTATCTCATGGCGCCTCATGGCGGGCTGTTCGAACCGCGGTTCGCGCCCGGTGACGAGGTTCTATCCGGTGGCGACGCCGGGGCGCTATTCGCCATCGACGAACCCGAGCGCCCTCCGACGCCGTTGACATTCGCCATCGACGGGCTGGTGCTCGCGCGATGCCAACGCGGCCTGGTCGAACGTGGTGAGATGCTGGCCATGATCGCGATTGACGCCGCGAATTGAATGAGTTGTCATGATCGAGGAGCGATACCGCGCCGTTGCAATCGGCGGCCATTTAGCTCCATAACGTTAACATAGCCGAACGAGGAAAACATGGATCGGACATCGTCAACATTCGATCACGATTTGCCCAAGGATATCCTGCAGAACATCGATAAAGTCGTGGTTCATCGCCTCGGCGATGATGATCAGTCTTTCATGACCACGGAAGATGTTGTCGGATATGTGGCGCCCGGAACTTCGTACCGGGTGACGCTCGACGGATTGATCCCGACAGAAACTCCCGCCGCTCGGAAAAGCAAACGGAACGAGCAAGGATCCGCTCCCGCTCATGTCCGGGTTTCAGGAACCTGGACCACGTCCGACGACACAAACGCCGGGGACGCGAATATTCTCGGCGGTTTTGGAACCCTGGCGTTGGATCGAGCGGTTCTCGAAATACCCGAGGCGCCGTCAACGGTCGATGCGCTGGCCTATTACGACGCTCACTTGTTTAAGATTGGCGACTCCATCGAGTTCGAAACCGACGCCAATCTACCGGTAACGCTGATGAATATCGGCAGCACCTATGTTGAGCATTACCTGAAGCTCGAGGAAAAAGGCGGCGGCACGTATATCGAATATCACGACCGGCCTCACTTCCATATGCCGATCGATGAAGCCGCCTCCGGGCACATGATCCTAGGACACTCCAGAGACGGTGACTTTGTCTTTTCCGGTTTCAAAATTCCGTTCGGTTACGCGATCTATACATCACCGTATGTGCTGCATGCGGACGCCTATTTGGTTGGAAAATTCCTCGTCGTCTATTCCGTAACGGATGACTTTTCCACGGTCATCATGCGATCGGCGGACCGCCGGCTCGTGGACGTGCGGATTGCTTGATTAGGGGAATTTCAGCCCGTGTTCAGAGGGCCCAGAGCTTGCACCGTCAAAGCCGAGCCCATGCCCATTCGGCATCGCTGATCAGCCGGTCATCCTCGCCATGGGCGCCGATAAGCTGAATGCCGAGCGGCAGGCCGAGGGGCCCCACGCCCGCCGGTAAAGTGACCGACGGCACCCGCAACACATTCCACATTCGGCTGAACAACGGGTCTCCGGTCTTGGACAGGCCCTCGGGCGCCTCTCCAGGCGCGCTCGGCGTAAGCAGAAAATCGACATCGGCAAACACCGTGTCCAATCGCCGCGACCAAACCGTGGCGAGATCGAGGGCGGATTTATAGGTGGCAAATTCGATAGCCAAACCCTCTTCCACCAGCGCTCGAAACGCCTCGCTCAGGGCGTCGCGATGGGTCTCATACTCGAAGGCGCGAGCCCGCGCCGTCTCAAAGGCCATCACTGTTTTCTGAGCTTCGGTGAGCGCACCATCGCTGGGACCAATCTCGATTTCGCTGATTTCAGCGCCTTCGGATTCGAATGCCACGGCCATGGCTTCCAAAAGCCTCCGTGACTCGGGGCTGGCATCCCGCCAATGGGGTGTCCGCACCAATCCGATGCGAGGAGAGTCGCCGGGTGACCGGGCCGGTGGCGCCTCCGTCCCGAGATAGGCCCGGCGGAGAAGATGCAGATCCGCCGGTTCACGAACCATGAATCCCAGAGAATCCATGGTTGGCGATAATCCGCAAACACCGCCGAGATCGAACGCGCCCTGGGTCGATTTGTATCCGACGACGCCGCAATAGGCGGCGGGACGAATGATGGAAGCCGCGGTTTGACTGCCCAACGCCGCCGGCAGCATTTTATCGGCCACCGCCGCCGCGGAACCCATGGACGATCCGCCCGGCGTGTGGTCCAGGTTGTGTGGGTTGCGTGTCTTGCCTGGGTGGAAATAGGCGAACTCCGTGGTCACCGTTTTACCGGCGATGACCGCACCCGAGCGTCGCAGGGCGGCCACGCAGCCAGCGTCTCGAGCCGGCCGATGGCCGGTGTAGATGGAGCTTCCCCATGCGGTCGGCATATCGACCGTATCGATGATATCCTTGATTCCCACGGGAAGCCCGTGAAGCGGTCCAGACAACGCTCCTTCATCCAGGCGGCGGGCCTGTTGAACGGCGTATTCCGTATCCAGGTACTCGAACGCGCCGACGCTGTTCTCGCGCTGATTTATCCGCGACAAACAGGCCTCGATGACCTCACGAGCGGAAACTTCTCGTGATGAGATCAATTGGCCGAGCGCCGTGAGTGAGAGTTCGTTCAGCTCCATGGGCAACGTCCTAGAGTGTTGTCGATTCGCCGCGCCGACTGGTGTTACCCAGCACCCGCGATCTGGTCGACGGCGGCGGTGAACGGCTCCATGGGAGTCCGATAGATCCCGCCGCCTAATCTTCCAGCGATTCCTTGGATGTCGAGTATGCCAAGGCTGATGACCGGACTACGGCCACTGGCGACCACGTCGCGGGCGCAGAGTCCGACCCGAAATCCCAGATCGCCGAACCCGGGATGGACTTTGCGCAACAGCAATTCCGGCAGGCTCAGACCATCCTCCGGCATGAAGCGACCCAATCCTTCCCGCTGCGCGGGCGCGTAGGACATGGCCATGGCGCCAAACCCGGCGACGTCGATGATGGCGCTGTCACCGATGGCGCCAAGGGCGCGGTCATCGGCCATTTTGCCAAGGTCACCGCGTGGCGCCTTCGCGGGCGCCGTATGCCACCGGCCGGGAGCCCCGGCGACCTGAATACCCAACGTCGCCCCGTTGCCGCCGGCCGCCGTGACCACCGAGCTGCCGGAGATTCCGACCGCCGCCGAGAACATGCATTTGCAGGCGGCCATCCAGAGATTGAGGAAAAAGCTCGGGCCATCATCGAGAAACCGGCGCGCCACCGGGTCGCGGTCGATCGCCGGCGCCAGTTGACGGATTATTTCAGCCGTAGCCGCCGGCGTCCTGCCATGACAATCGTCTCCCTCGCGAAGCCCATGCGCGGCCAGGGCGATCAAGTCGGTGTCACCACCATGAGCGGCGGCTAGTGATTCCGCAAAGGGGCCATTGAGCCAGCGAATATGGGCCAGGACGGCGTCGTTGCAAATCCCGAGCCGCATGGCTGGGCCATTGCCGCCATTGATGGGGGCGAACGCCGTGTACGCCGGATGATTGGCGTCAACCACCTCGTGCAACCACATCGTTGGGGAAACCACCGCGGCCAGCGGCGTAACCACCTGGTAATCTTGAGCAGGCCGCAAGATGATCTCGCCGTTCCCGATGGCCTCTCCGGCGGCCGCGAAATTACTCGCAAGATTGTCTATGACGGCGGCAATGCATGCTGAATTGAAAATCGGCTTGGTGATTTCGGCCGGCGAGTCAAAGGCCGGCCCGGCATGAAGCAGCGTGTTTGCTTCAAGATTGACGGCGGCTCCGGCGCGTTTGAGCGAACGCCAAACGGGCCGAACCGCGATGATTGCATCAAGCGCCGTCTCGTCGGCGGTGTTGAGTGGTGGCAGCGCCATCGCATCAATCCAAGATTAACGTCACGCCTCGGGCCAAATCCACGTTTCGGCGAAATAGAGGAATGCCGTCGTGGTCTCCAATCCCGCCTGAACCCGGGTACCAAGCTCACCCTTCAGGGTCTCGCCGTTAACGATGATCGACGCCTTCCGTGATTCGATCAGCAGCGTGAACAATTCACGATCCTTCGGCCCGGTCTCACTCGGCGGTAATTCGAGAGCCTTCGGTTCACCGAGTTCCTCCCACAGCAACCGGACGTTGATGCCTCCCCCGCTCACGGTTTCCTCGTAGCGGCTGCGCGGGTCGCCTTCGCTGCGCACATTATCGATCGGCACATATTGAACAGCCTTGAACGCGGGCGCCTCGGCGAAGGCGGCGAGTTTACCGATGAAACTGTCCATCAAATAGCGGGCCAGGGGTTCATTGTCGGTCATCATCACATTGTGGACATCCGGCAGGCTCCGCTCGGAATTCGGATCCTCTAAGAGGAGCAGCGCATGTCCCCATCCGAGAGGCGAATAGACGATACGGAAGAACAGCGCCATCGCCGTAAAAGGCCCGTCCGGGCCGTCCCTCAGGAGTATCCCCGGATTCTCTCCGGTCCAGTCGACCGATCCTGGGTTCAAGGGCGGGGCAATGGGCATACTGTCTTCTTTCTTGGTTCGAATTTCACAAGGCGTTCGGCGGCGTCACCCAGGTTTCGGAGAATGCGAGAAACGCCGAACTCATGGTCTGTCCGAACAACGGACGCGGGATGACGCCGCCGCTCAACGGCTGGTCGTTGAGAGCGATCTCCGCCTGTCCGGCGGGGATAAACACATTGTACATATCATGCGCGCCTGTGACCGCGTGCTCGGGCGTGATCTCGATGGCCACGGGCTCGCCGATCTGGCGCCAAGTCATGCGTAGCGAGACACCGCCGCCATGCACGACTTCCGAATAGGCGTCCTTGAAGTCTCCCAGTGTTTCCGAGCCTTCGAGCGGTAGGTAGGTCACGGCCTGGAGTCCCGAACGGCCACGGAAGGCCGGAAAATGCCGCGCATAATCGTCGACCAAATAACGCATCATGGGTTCGTTGTCGGTAATGCAGAGGTTGTTGGCGATGGGATAACCTTCGGCGCGATCGGGCTCGTCGAGAATCAGGATCGCCTTGCCACGGCCCTGGGGGGAATAGACCACGCGAAAATAGAGTGCGAGGCTGACCCAGTCTCCGTCTTCAACCTCTTTGAGAAAGATTCCCGGGTTATCGCCAACCCATTCCACTCTTCCCGGGTTGATGTGAATTCGTTGCCGCTCGGGCATCCACCTCACCTTCCCTTGCTTGTTTTCGACGGCCTAATGCTTCCGCATGCCTTAGTCCGACCGTACGTTCTAATGCCCATTTTTCCTTGATCATGATCATATCGTCAAGTTAACCCGGATTATTCACGCCGCTCCGAGAAACTGTCGGTGAGCGTGGATTAAACTGTTGAGATTCCGTATGATTTTGGTGTTTGAACAAGATCACCCGGAAACAGAAAAACCCACGGCCCACCATGAACCAGACTATCGCCTATCTCCCCGGTTTGTCACCCGTCGAGAACAAGGAGCTATGCGCCCGGTTCGACGGCGGCCGGCTGTCGTCGGACGGCGGTGTTCT
>ERZ813253.192-NODE-192-length-23982-cov-7.547600_pt1 | contig 23982 bp, 25 predicted proteins | sample MGYA00520893_ERZ813253 | MGnify/ENA primary metagenome ERZ813253 (study PRJEB31669, sample SAMD00080414) | marine metagenome | biome: oceanic hadal pelagic zone biome; feature: marine hadalpelagic zone; material: sea water | place: Pacific Ocean:Izu-Bonin Trench...
TATTCCGTTCGCCAATATTCTACATAAATTAGATATAAAATTCTAAAAAGTGACATAGAAATAACGGCAAATAATAGTTTTTTTGAAATAACAATTTTAAGACCAATGAGTTCAGCTAATAAGAAAAAAACTGCAAAAAGATAACCGACTCTTCCTTCATTCCAACTAAACGATATAGAATCTGGAAATGCAATCATTGCAAAAAGAATTGGACTGGAAATAATCAAAATTCCAAATATGAGATTCCAATTCCACATTATGTTTAACCTAAAAAACGTCAAATAAATATCTCAACTTTACGAGGTCTAAAAATTCTTTAGTTTATCACACAGATTAAGGAAAAGATGCTAATTCTCTGCATCTTCTATTTCGTCAGCTTCTGGATCTCTTTTGTGAGGCCTAATTGGAACATAAATGAATGTCACAATAACTATTCAAATAACTCGAAGATACACTCCAAGGTTACAAAAATTTGTCTAATTACTAATTTCTAATGCATCAAGGTCAGTGATTGAGATTACATTCAACTTTGAGGGATTTTATAGTTGTAAAATATGTAACAGCCAAAATTACAATAGCAATTATTCTGAGGGGGATCTCATAATTGGTTAGAAACGCAGTGGCAGCAGCCCCCACAGAACCAAATGTAGAGATTACTGCAAATCCAATTGGTCCACAGCTACATACGCCAGAAGCGGCACCAATAATTGAACCAAAAATCCCCCCGCCCATTTTTTGTTTTGAACTTTTTAGAATTTTTATCCTAAAAATGTTCATTGGAATAACCAACGCAGACAATGCCGAAATTATTACAATAAGGACAAAACCTAATTCACTTCCAGAAGGAAGATGAGCAACAACATATGGTTCTAAGAAAATATACTCAGATAATATCAATAACCCAATCATCATTGGTACAAAAATTGTAGATGCTAAAACAACATATTTGAAATTAGAATATACAAGTTTGATTGTTTGTATCATTTAGATCATTGAGTCCAAGACATTCTTAAATACCAAGAAGGGTTGCGCTCCGCCAATTTTTTGTTGTCCATCAGGACCTACAATGAAGAATCCAGGGGTCCCCCTTATACCGTTATCTTTTGCTTGTTGTATGTTATACTGTACACGTTTGGAATATTTTTCAGAATCAAGACAACTTTCAAACAGTTCAAAATCAAGACCTAAGCTATATGCAAAAGCTTTGAGTCTTTCAGAATTTGCCCAACCTCCATCAATTGATTCTTGTGAATTGTAAAGAAGGTCGTGGTATTCCCAATACATTTCTTGGTCTTCAGCACAATATGTTGCCATAGATGCAGGAATGGAATCTTTTCCCAAGAATGCCAAATCAACAAACACTAGATTTACTTTTCCAGTATCAATATAATCTCGAACTATTGCTGGTTTTGTTTCATGAAACCATGCATAACATTGTTCACATTGATAATCACCAAATTCAACAATAGTAATTGGAGCAGATGGATCACCTAAAATTGGCGAGCCCATAGCCGTAGAAATGGTACCGTGCGTTCTTCCCATATCAAGATTTAGAGTTTCAGTTTGAGATGAGGAATATGATGCAGTTATTCCAGCAATAATTGCAACAACAATTACGCCTACAATTACACCTTTTTTATTCATAATCTAAAACAGTAAAAATGGTTAAAAAAACTTATTCCAAATTTCTGGACGATTTTCGTTTGAAAATATTTACAAATTTTGAGATAACAGTATCAATTGGACACGCCTCACAAGCAGTATTTGATGAATGTCTGTCAAGATGCTTTTCAAATTTTTCTCGTGATTCAAAAATTAAATCACATTTAGTACAATAAACCTTGGTTAGATTATTTTTGGAGGGTTTTTTCACAATTAATTTGTGTGATTAGTGCTTATAAAGATCCTGTAAGGTTGTAGAGAAATCAAAAATTAAAAGAAACACAAGTTTCAAATAAATTTAAAGATAATGTATTCGCATGTGAACATTTAGTTCAACTTCATATCTTGTTACATATCCACAATGTGTACATGAAAACATATCAGATTGAGGTACAGCATCTCTCTCTATGATTTTACCAGAGATTGATTTGATACTTATAATTTCATTATTAGAAATAACAGCAAAATTTTGACCTTCGCCAATTGAATCTAAAAATTCTTTAATCGAGGCAATAACCGAATTAGTATCAATAACTTCATCATCGTCTAAAGTAGATAGAATAAATTGATTATGTTTTAGAGTTGGAATAGCAGCTGCTTTATCTGAGACATAAACAAGTAATTCATTTTTTATGGATAAGACATCCCTGCAATCAATTGTAAGCATGAAATTTCAGGGTTAAATCAGTATTTTAGTTTAACAATGATTATTATGGTTTGATATAGTAAAATTTGGTAGATGGCAATTTCAGAAACATTTGGAATTGAGAAAGGCCATGGAGAAGAAGTCATTACATGGCTAAATGGACAAGTGAAATCTCAAGGCACAAAACTTGAAGCAAGATTATATGGTTATGACATTTCTACTGAAAATTTTGGAGATTTTGAAATGTTTTCATGGATTGGAGATGTGCAAATTGCAAGAAAGTTGATCAACAAAGCAAGTAAACGATTCAAAATAAAAGTTATTGAGGGAGGATACAAGCCAACAGAAAGTGTATTTAAAATAAAAAAATTTGATTTTGCAAAAGTCAAAAGAGGAAATAAAACAATAGGACAATTAGAATTTGTAGTTTCAAGATTTGGAAATAAACAATGGAAAATTCAAAATGAAGAACGTCATTAAATTCATTATTGGATGGAATCAATAGAGATGAAAAAAATAGGAATTATTGGACTTGGAATGTTGGGAAATGCAGTTGCTTTACACTTACTAGATTTAGGTTTTGAAGTGACAGTATTCAATAGAACAAAAGAAAAAACAATACAGGTAAGAGAAAAAGGAGCCAAAGTTATGACATCTCCAAAAGAGGTTGCAGAAAATTCAGAATTAATCATCACAATAGTAAAAGATGCAGCCGCTGTAAAAGAAATATCGTTTGAAAAAGATGGAATTACAGAAGGAAAGCATGAAAAATTAATTGTTGCAGATATGAGTACTATTGACCCATTAGAATCCAAAAATATTTCAAGAAAATTTCAAGAACATAATATCGATAAACTAGACATTCCAGTAATGGGCGGACCAAATGTTGCCATAACAGGAAATTTAGTCATGATGGTATCTGGAAACAAAGAAAGTTTTGATTGTTGCAAAAATGTCTTTGAAAAAATTGCAAACAAAGTATTTTTTCTAGGAGAAAGTGGTGTAGCCCACTCTGTTAAACTAGCTATGAATCTACAAATAACTATGATTGCACTTGCGTTATCTGAAGGAATTATTCTTATGAAAAAAGCAAATGTAGATCCAAAAATTTTTCTTGAAATTTTAAACTCTACATATTTCAAAACTGGAATGAGTGAAAAAAAGGCATTCAAGATGGTTGACAGTAAGTTCGATGCAACATTCACACTTAGTAATCTAAAAAAGGATATCAGTACTATAACGAGTACTGCTAAATCATTAGGAATTGAACTTCCAATGATCAAAAAAGCAGAACAAGTGTATGAAAATGCCGTTAAAGAGGGATTTGGGGAAATTGATTATACGGGAATTATTGAATATATTAAAAAAATTAATGATCTCAAATAAAATCAATTTACGAATAGAACTAAACAAAAATTCTATAAGTTATAACAATAACATGATTTTATGCGATTAAATGACAAAGTTGTAATTGTCACAGGGGCGTCAAGCGACATTGGTAAAGGAATTGTTAAGAGGTTTGTAGAAGAAGGTGCTAAAATTGTTCTAGTTGCAAGAAATCTAAAAGAATTGGAAAAAGCTAGAAAAGAAATAGGGAATGATGAATCAACTACATCAGTTTCATGTGATTTGACTGATGAATCGCAAGTGATACAAGCTGTAAATCAAATTATGGATACATATGGTAAAATTGATATTTTAGTGAACAACGCAGGAGCAATTAATGATCCTACACATTTTCATGACATGCAAGATTCAGAAATTAAAAAACTTATTGACATAAACTTGTTAGGGGTATTTCACATGACAAAGGCAGTGCTTTCAAAAATGTCAGATGTCAAAAGTGGTTCAATTGTAAACATTGGTTCCATTTCAAGTGAAAGGGCAATTCCAAGAGTTCATTTGGCTGTATATTCTGCCACAAAGGCAGCAATTTCGATGTTTACGAAATCAATTGCTGTAGAATATGCAAGAAGAAATATCAGATGCAATTGTGTTAATCCAGGGATTATTAATTCAGGAATGATTAAGCCATATCTGGATGATCCTCAAGCAAGAAAAGTTCTAGAGGAAAGATTACCTCTTGCTAGAATAGGAGAACCACTAGATGTTGCAAATGCAGCTCTCTATTTAGCGTCAGATGAGGCAAATTGGGTTACAGGAATTATTCTAAATGTTGATGGCGGTAAAACAGCTTCAGAAGGATAATCATTTCTGAAGTAATGTTTTTGCAAGTAATTGTGATACTCGTATAGGTTCTGGAACAGAACCATGTAATGTTAATTTATTTAGAAGATATTTTACATCACTTAAAGTACAACCTTCTTTTCTAACAAAGACATCATGAGATGTATTTAGAGAAATTTTTTCTCGTTTACCTAATTTTTGATATGCAATAATTTTTGACTCAAATGAATTTGGAAAATGGTACTTGAGCGCATCTTCAATCCCCAGAGAAGCATTATAAGATATTCCAATTATGGGTATTCTTATAGAATCATAAAGTTTTTTGATGTTAATTATGTTATACATAGATACTATCAAACCAGAAATCAAGACATAACTAATATCAGGTCTCTGAAGTTTATTATACATCTCTAATATTGTGTCAGTGGCATCATCTCCTTCTAATGTTGCACTTCCAAAGACAAAACCATCAATTACAAAGTCTCGTCGCATTACAATTCCAGCAAAAACAGATTTTGAAGAATTTTGTCTGAAGCTTTCAGCGATTGCAAGTCCACGTACCCCCTTTTTTTCAAGATGTAGTGATCTCATGATTCTTTCTCCTCAAATACACACGATAGCTTAGTCCAGTAATTATCATAATTATTCCAGTAACTACTGACCACATTACAAAAGACGAGATTTCAGATTCATCCACAACCAATTATGAATTCCCAAACATCTAAAGTTTCGGCTTATGAATACTTGGAATACATAATTTTTATGACAAAACTTGAAACATCTAAATAGATTTGATACAGACTGAATTTATGCCTGAATTCATATGTCCTGATTGTGGAAAACGACTATTTCATGAGAATGAAACTACGTTAAAGATAGAAGAAAATGTTCATTCAAAATTCTGTAGAAAAGAAGGAGGATCTCACAGTTTTATGCATAGAGACCTTGCACATATGGAGACTTTTGATTCAGAAAGAGAACACGATACAGCTGGTACCGCTATTTTGAAAAAATAATTCCTATAATATACCTCAATTATATTCTAGGTCTGAGGATTCAAGTCAATTGTCAGAAGAACACCATTATGATTTAGTAGTTGTGGGGGGAGGTCCAGCAGGATCATCTGCAGCATTTGTAGCTGCAAAAAATGGAATTAAAGTAGCATTACTTGAAAAAGAAAGTTCTATTGCAGAGACAGTTAGAACCAGTGGAGTTACATGGATTCAAAGTATCAAAGAATTTGGAATTCCAAATGATTGTTTTAATCCAATTAGAAATTTTTCATTTTGTTCGCCAAATAATGAAATTACTATTAGTGATTCAATTCCAAGAGCAGCAGTTTTAGATGTAAGAAAAACATACAGATGGTTAGCACATGAAGCAGAAAAAGTTGGTGCAGATATTTTTCTTAAAATTAATGTTAATGAAGTGATAAAAAATGACAAAGGGGATATTGTAGGAGTAAGTGGAGCTGGACCTAATGGAAAAATTACATTTCATTCCAAAGTAGTAATTGATGCAAGTGGGTTTCCTTCAACAATTTGTAAAGCAATGGGTTTTGTAACTCAGTGGAAAAGATTTGGAGCAGGAGCTGAATATGAAGCAAAAGTAGAGAATGTGGATTCCGAAACATGGTGGTTAATGGTAGGAAAACAATATTCACCTGCAGGATATGCATGGATTTTTCCTTTAGGAAACAATATTGTGAGAATTGGAGTAGGCATAGGTAAACCAGAATCAAATGTAGACCCAACACAGAGACTAGAAGAATTGATGAGAAAGAAACTAGGTCCAATTAAAAAACTAGGAAAAATAACACCAATAGAATTTCATTATGGATTAATTCCAAATGATGGATTATCAAGAAAAACAGTCTTTAACAATTTGATACTTGTGGGAGATTCAGCTGGACAAGCAAATCCCCTTGTTTTAGAAGGAATCAGATATGCAATAAAATTTGGGAGAGTAGCAGGAAAAGTATCATCAGATGCAATAAAATCTGGAAAGACAGATGAATCTGCATTAGAGCCATACGAAAAAAACTGGAGAAAAGAAATTGAGTCAAAAATCAAATCTGCGGGAAAAGTCCAAGACAGATGGATTGGTCTATCAGATGAAGAATGGGACAAAGAATTAGATATTATCAAAGAATTAACAGCTGAAGAATTTATTGATTTCATAAAAGCTGATTTCGGATTATCTAACATGATTAAATTAGCAACACATCATCCAAAACTTGCTGTAAGACAATTCTTCAATTTAGTGAAAGGGAAAAACTAATCATGCATGGAGTTAAAAAAACGTTTGATAAATGGGCTCAAAATGGCAGAGCAGAATTAATGGAGAAAGAGCACGGAAATAATGTCTCGAAATTTTTACAAGCGATATCATTTGATAAACCATTTACATTTCTTGATGTTGGATGTGGAAATGGATGGGTTGTAAGAAAAATTGTAAAAGAAAATAATTGTAAAAAAGCCATAGGAATTGACATAAGTAAGAAGATGATTATCCAAGCTAAAAAGAAACAGGGTAATAAAAAAGAAGAGTTTTTTCATACTGATGTTGAATCTTGGAATTATAAAGGAAAGTTTAATTTCATTTTCTCAATGGAGTCACTTTATTATGCAGACTCGATTGAAGTGGCACTTGAAAAAATCTATAAATTGTTGAAACCTAGTGGACAATTTTTCTGTGGAATAGATTTTTACTCAGAAAACAGAGCAACTGCAAGATGGGCAAACATTATGAAAATACAGATACACCTTCATTCAAAAAAAGAATGGAAAAAGTTTTTTCAAGATGTAGGATTTGCAGTAAAAACAAAACACATCAAAGATTTGAAAAACAAAAAGAAATGGAAAAGAGAATTTGGGACCTTATTCATAATAGGCACTAAACCTGAAAAGTAAAACTCAAATGCGATAAAGAAACATTACTGTTATGTGAGCTGGAGCACGACACACTGCTACGGCAGAGGAAACTCCTCCCTCCATACAGGAAATGTGATCTGGGGATAGATAATCAGAGATGATTGGCAACGGAACAGAAAAAAATCCAATATGGCGCACAATGATGGCAAAACCTGAGATTTCCATAAAAGGAATGAAAAAGCCGACCCACATGGAGCAAGGCCAAACAGAACTCTAAGTTCCTGTACTAAGTTCAGGTAGGCCGCAAAGCGAAATATCGTGAAAACAGAAGGAGGGTTACTCCCAGCACACATAATTTTTTAATTTTAAAAAATAAGATTGAAATTAACGGTCTTAGGACAATTGTCCAACAGCTTCTTTACAAACGTCGGTTGTACATTTACAATCTGCACTACAAATACAATGACCTTGCATTGCACAATCACATGAGTAATCAGGATCGCCGCTATCTGCTTCACATCCACAGGCTTGATCTATCATGGTAGGGGTTGATGTTTGTGGTGGAGGGCTCTGTTGTTGAGTTTCTTCATAAACATTTCGGTGTTTTTGATAATCAGTATCGTCTTTTAATTGTGCCTCACCTCTATTAGTTTGATAACCACCAGACGATGCGCTGGTTTGATAACCTACTAATCTACCAGGATCAATTCCTGTTTGTTCTGATTTTATGTGTTTGAGAGATCTATTGCTATAAATAAAAAATCCAATTCCCCCAATAGCTGCCATTCCAGCCATACCATAAACAATCATAATTGGAAAGCCACCAGTTGAAGTTGTTGCATATCCCTCTGGAGGACGTGGAGTTATTCCTGCAATTTCAACTCCATCTAATCTATCTAATGCACCAAAACCAATTGCAGCTAGGTTACCTTGATCAGCTGATTGTACACTTCTAATAAAATATTTTTCATCAGACATAATTTCTGCTTCATAGATTTTCTCAATTTGTATTCCTTCTCTAATACTACTTTCTCCCATAGTCCAGCTAGAGACAACAAATCCAGTAATGCTTTCATCTAATCCAAATGTATGAGCATCAACGTTAATTCCTGTTGGATCAAACAAAAAATGCCATTTAGTCATAGGTTGCTCTAAGATAAAGTCTGCATTAATGAGATTTCTGTTAAGAACATCTTCTGCTTCAGTTCCAACAAAGAACGTATAGGCTTGAGGCTCTTGGTCTCTAATCAAGTTTAATGGGATATTAATTTCCACACCATCAATTACAATTTCGCCATCAACAGAGAGTCCCCTCCAACCCAAATCAATCAAAGTTCTCTGAGAATCTTTTGTAATTACATAATTAGTTAATTTTCCTTCCAGAATTACTTTATAATCAATAGATGTACTGATGTTTCTTGCTTTGAGGTTAAAATCATAAAAGACATTCAAGTCTGAAATTCTTGCTTGACTTCCATCATTAGCAATTCCTCGATTTAATTTATTCATTAGTTCTTGAACTCCAGGATTTGATGAATCAGCAGTGCCAGTCACAGTCCATTGTTTCCCACGTAATTCATCAAATAGATTTCCACCGTTTGGATATTCTATAAAGATAGTTTTTAGATAACTCATTTTAAATGGAGATGAATCTTTATCTGGGTTAATTCTGGCATCTAGTTGGGCTGCCCATGCAGGAGCAGTAGTACCTACAACTATAAGACCTACAAGTAAAACTGTTAAAATTACAGCCCTAGACACGAAAAAAAACATGGCTATTAAAGTAATAAACTTATCCGAAATACTGATCGGTACTTTTTGAAAAAGTAATATTGAGTGATGTAAGAATACTTTGCAGTTTTAGGAGAAAATGGTATGATTACAATTTTAGCAGGGGGGACAGGTTCAGTTAAGCTAGTCAGGGGTTTAGTTTCCCAAGAAACAAAAGTCAATGTAATTAGCAATGTTGGAGACAATTATTGGTTGTATGGACTCTATCTATGTCCAGACATAGATACTATTGTTTATGGCTTAGCAGATTTACTTGATCAAGAAAAAGGTTGGGGGATTAAAAAAGACACATTCAACTTTTTGCGTCAAATGGAAGTTTTTGGAGAACCAACTTGGTTTAGAATCGGAGACAGAGATGCTGCAACACATCTAATTAGAACAAATATGCTAAAGAATGGAAAGAATCTAAGTGACATTACAAAATGGATGTGTGAAAAATTTGCAGTTACTGCAAACATCATACCAGTTACAGATAACACTATTGAGACAAGAATAACTACAGATAAAGGAGAATTACATTTGCAAGAATATTGGGTAAAACATAGAGGAAAAGATCCCATTCTGGGGATTCAATACATTGGGGCAGAGAAATCTCGTCCAAATCCTGAAGCTGTAAATGCAATACATGATGCAGACATGGTAATTATAGCTCCAGGAAATCCACTTACATCAATCGGACCAATGCTTCAGATCAAGGGAATCAGAAAAGAGTTATCAAAGATAAAGAAAAAGGTTGTAGCAGTTAGCCCATTAATTGGAGATAATGCAATAAGTGGACCTGCTGCAAAATACATGCAAGCAGCAGGAATAGAATCAAATGCATATGGATTAGCAAAGATGTATTCTGATGTTTGTTCAAACATCATTGTAGATACTAAAGATAGAATGTTGACAAAGAAAATTCAGAGTTTAGACATAAAAGTTTATGAAACAAAAATTACTATGAAAAATAAATTGGCCGAAGACGCATTAGCAAATTTCATCTTAAAGCAAGTACACGTATAACTTGAAAATAGCAGCAATTATTCCTGTTAAGACTTTCTCTAGTGCAAAGAGTCGATTAGATCTATCCCCACTTCAAATAGAAGATTTGTGCAAAGTAATGTTAGAAGAAATCTTATACACAATGTCAATATCCCCACAAATTGAAAAATCAATCTTAGTAACAAGAGAGGAAAAAGCGATTGAGATTGGGAAAAAATTTAACACAATTACTATAATTGATGAAAAAGAAGAAAGTGTCAATGGTGCAGTTGCGCTTGCAGACAAGTATCTTTTAGAGAATAATTTTGATGCTTCAATTGTATTTCCTCAAGATATCCCATACATCAAAACTCAGGATATTGACTTTATGTTGAACTACAAGGCACCGCCGAATTTTGTAATAGTTGTGCCATCAAGAAGGTTTGATGGGACTAATGCACTTGCAAGAATGCCTATAGATCTGATGGAGACGCATTATGATGAGGACAGCTACAAGATCCACATGAATACCGCTAAGGAATACACACGAAATGTAGCAATGGTTTTTGTGAAAAGAATTATGTGGGATGTAGACAATATTGAAGATTTGGAATTTCTATTAGAACAAAATGAAAAGCCTCAGATTGCTGAAAAAATCAAAAAAATTTTAGGAACAAATTAATGAAATATATCAAAAAATAACAAAATTTGCTTGGCCCATATAAAATAATCAACAAGCTTATAAGTAATAAATTAGAAAATGTTAAATATTATCATAAAAGATTTTGGTGAATGTAATAATGGTTAAGACTGTAAATGCAAAGGAGAAATGTCCTAGATGTGGACAAGGTGCTTTAGTCACCGATGCGAGTACCGGTGAGAATTTTTGTGGGAAATGTGGATTTGTGATTACCGATAAAGTAGATGAATCAGGACCAGAGTGGAGATCATTTTCAAATGAGGGCGAAAACAAAAGTAGGGCAGGAGTTCCAACTTCACTTGCAATGCACGACATGGGGTTGGCAACTGTCATCAATCCTCAAAATAGAGACGCAACTGGAAAACCACTTACTGCTGCTATGAAAAGTACAATTGAAAGACTCAGAACATGGGATAGTAGAAGTCAGGTTCATGAACCAGTAGATAGAAACTTTAGACAAGCATTTAGTGAACTAGATAGACTAAAAGACAAACTAGCAGTAGGAGATGCAGTTATTGAAAAAACAGCATACATTTACAGAAAAGCACTTGAAAAAGGACTTGTCAGAGGGCGATCTATTTCAGCATTGATTGCATCAGCACTCTATGCAGCATGTAGAGATACAGAGACTCCTAGAACATTAAAAGATATTGCACAAGCAAGTAACATTAAAAGAAAAGATATTGCTCGGTGTTATCGTCTATTGTTAAGAGAACTAAATTTAAAAATGCCTGTGGTTAATCCAATCAATTGTATTTCAAGAATTGCAAGTAAAGCAGGATTATCTGAAAAAACTAAAAGAAAAGCAACAAAAATTTTACAGACTGCTGAAGAACTCAAAATTTCTGCAGGAAAAGATCCAATGGGATTAGCAGCTGCTGCGCTGTATGTTGCATGTGTAACACTTGGAGAAAACAAAACACAGCGAGATGTAGCTGAAGCAGCAGGAGTAACTGAGGTTACAATTAGAAATAGATACAAAGGCTTGAAAGTGGCCCTAAATCTCTAAATCAGAAACTCTTTTAGAATAAAATCTCCTAACTAATAATATACAAATTGATAGAGAGCCTGTAATCAAGAATAACAGTTCTAACAATGACATCAGTGAATGAGAAAATGCGGCCTCAATTGAAATAAAATTTAATTGAGAAATAAAATTTGCATATGAAAATATAAAATAATTTGTAGCCCAATGAATTAAAAGAGAAACAACAAAACCATATTTAAGATAGACCCATCCTAAAATAATTCCACTTGCTGTAGCTTGAACAAATTTACCTTCGCTCCAAGATTCACCTAAAGCAATATGTGCAAATCCAAAAACAAAACCAACAAAAACAATCAAGAAAATTGCCTTTGTAGAATCATGAATATCTAAATTACCGGGATTCCATAAACATTTGATAAGATATTTTATAGAAGATTTGTGAGAATAAATAACAAATAGTGGAACTCCAATCAAGACTAAACGGAATCCAAATTCTTCCACCAATGGAGCAAGACTTACATAAAAAAACTGGATAAGATCATTGTCAACAAGAGGAGGAATAGTTACAATACTAAATTGCTCTTGAACAAAATTAATCAATATAGAAATTAAAACTAAAATTGAAAACCACTTTATCATATTAATCAAATAGTTTGAATTAGTATCATATTTTCCAAAAGAAATTATCGATGAAAGAGATTTCAAGAATCCATGTTTTGGGCCTAATATGGCAATTACAAAAAGTATAAGATAAAAAGTCCACAATATAACAAACACATCACCAATACTGATGTCAATTGGAGCTTGATACAGTTCTGTTCCATTAAAAAGTTCTAAATGAGTTAGAGGATACTCATAATTGATATCGCCACCAATTTCACTTTCAAAAACAACAAAAATTCCGATTGGAAATGAAACAAGAAGTAAACCAAAAATTACAGATACTAATGCTGTGAAAGGAATTCCAAGAGCTTGGAAAATTTTGTTTGAAGTTTGCAATTTCTTCTAATGTAGTTCTATACTATCTTCAGAAAATCCTAACCCAATCAATGTTTCTTTGATAGTTTCTCTATGATCACCTTGTAAGAAGATATATCCTTCTTTTGCAGTTCCGCCACAAGCGTATTTATTTTTGAGATCTCTGGCAACAGATTCTAAATTGTTTAGTTTAGGATCTAATCCCTCTATCATAGTACCCTTTTTCCTAAATCGTCTAGTTTCTAATCGAATTATAATTTTTGTGCTGTCTTTGGCAAGTTCACCACAAGCACACAAGTCATCTGGAAGACCACAAGTATTACAAATTACTGCCATTCGTTCGAAATCAATTCAATTCTACGCACTATTAAGCTTTGTTTGAATGCTAAATAGAAATTAAAAACAATCAAATTTTTTAGATAGGAAATCAAAGAAAGAGGATGTCAAAAGATCTCACAAAAAAAGCTGCTGAAATGTTGTTAAAAGGTGCAACATTGCTTAGTGAACGTTGTCCATATTGCAAAGGAGTGAGGGTAATGAAAGATGGATATGCATTATGCATCAATTGTGGGCAAGAACCTGAAAAAAAAGATATTCCAAAAGAAAAAACCACACAAAGCACAAAATCATCTTTAGAAGAGACATTAGAAAAAAAGTTGGAATCTGTATCAAAAGAACTTGAACAGGAAAGCAGCCACGAAAAACAACAAGAGATTTTAAAATCGATCAATTTGTTATTGGAAACTATAGAAAAAATAAAGAATAGACAATAAGGTTTTTATGTTAAAATCTTGATTTTTGATTTGTTATGAGTAGTAAGAAGAGCAAAGCAGCACCACTTCCAGCATCAAGTGGCGGTCTCATGAGATTCTTTGAAGATGAGACAAAGGGATGGAGAGTAAATCCAAAAATCATAGTAACAATTCCTATCAGTTTAATTATAGTTTCATGGTTAATTGATATCTTTCTAGCTCCGTGAAAAGACAATGCAAAAAGCTTCAGATGATGTTTCAAATATACACAGCAGATTTTCTCTTACTCTAATTAACCCATCATCACATTACTTTTCTTTAATTGCCTCATTAATTGTTGCAGTAGCGATTACAGTTACAACATATTTAGGATATTTTGGTTCGGAAGATTTCTGGTTTAGAATTCCTCTTGTTGTAATGGTTTTAGCAATCACACAATTACTTGATACTAGATTTACAAAAAAGAAAGAATATTCTAAAGTACTTCACGTATCACTTTTTGCAAACTTGTTGTGGGTTGCAATTCTGTTAATGGGATTACTAGCAAGTGTGGTATTATCAAAAGAAATATCTTTGTTTTTTATAACATTGGGAATGTTTTTGTTTGCAAGTATAAGAATTGGTGTTTTTACAACTACTCTAGGAGTTACTATCAAAAAGATTTGGGCAATTTGTTTGATACAACCACTTGCAATGTTTCTAATATTAATTCCACAAGATATGTGGATTCCAATGCTTACAAATCCAATGGCATTAGGATACGGAATAGCATTTTTGATCATTGCTAGTGTCTGGTCATTATTAACGGATAAAGCAGGAAGACCTGGAATGCAAAGTACACATAAAACAATTCAAGCATATTTGGCTTCACAAAAAAATGACTTTACTGAGGCAGAAGAGTTAATGGAGCAACGCTCAAATAAGACAAAGGTATCAACATCCCAAATTAGGTTACTATCATCTAATGGGAATACAGAATTTAGGATGATTTTACCAGAAATTCATCCAGGTCCATATCATCCAGTGGGAGGAAGTAACATACCTTATCTAATTTATAAAAATTTCAATTCATCAGCTATGGTATTGCATAGCATATCAGATCATTCACTAAATTTACCCTCAAAAAATGAAGTAGAGATCTATCTAGAAAATCTAAAAAACAGTAAGGTAAAAGATGAGGGGCTTGTTTGTACAGAGCCAGTAACAGTTCAAATTAACAAAGCAAGAGTAATAGGTTTATTATTTGGAAAAAATCCAGTATTGTTTTTATCCTTATCGCCACATGGAATGGAAGACATTCCAAGTTACATGAAAACAGAGATAGAACAGTATGCAAAAAATCGAGATTACACAAGAATAATGATTGTCGATAGTCACAATGCTATGGGTTCTAAAATTTCAAAAGAGGATGGTGAAGACATGCTAAAGGCAGCTAAGTCTTGTTTAGACTCATTGATGACAAAAGAGAACTATCCAATTGAATTTGGATATTCAAATTCTAATGACATGGATGTCTGGACTGAAGATTTAGGAATGGGAGGCCTTGGAATAATATGTCTAAAAATCAATAATAAAAAATACTTCATAGGATGGGCCGATGCAAATAATATGGAAAATGGAGTAAGAGAGAAAATTGTAGAAAATTTTACAAAAAGAGACTGTAATCTTTTAGAGATTTGTACATCAGACACTCATTATGCACCAGTTAAACCTAGGAACAGAAATGGATACTATCAATTAGGTTTAATTACAGATTCTGAAAAATTATCAAAATGGTTTTTGGACATTGCTGAAATTGCTGAAACAAAAACAACAACTGCAAAGTATGAAATATTGGAAAATCAAACAGATGTAAAAATTATGGGGCAAGGAATATTTGAGGACTTTTCCAAAGCACTTGATAACTCTTTGAAAATATCAAAAATATTCATGATTGGAGCAGTATGTCTTTTCATAACTAGTTTGTTTCTATAGTCTTCATTTGATCAAGGTTTCCATAAAATTCATCAATAAATGAAGAAAATTGGAAAATAGGTACTATGGGTACATTTTGAATAAAATCTACTTTATCTCGATACAATGTAACAATTACAGGTACAGCGAAAGCCCCCTGAGTTTTTGTAATATAGTGTTTTGTTCTTTTAATCTGTTTTTTGACAACAGTTGTTAATGATGAAATACTATAACGCTTCCAATGTTTACAATCAATTAAAATTGCAATGCCTAATCTAATACCAATAACATCAATTTCCATTCTAGGTTTGGTCAAAATCATGTTCTTAATTACTGCAAAATCTTTTGAAGCTAAAATTGCTGCAGTCAAACCTTCAAAATCTTTCCAATCTAATGCAACTGAAATTTCATCAATAGGAAAACCATTCTGAAGTAACGCAACAACAATTTTTAGTTTATCACCATCTTCAAAATAATATAAATTGTCTTGTTTTGTTCCAATGTTATTTTTTATGAATTCATCTAAAATTGTTTCTGAGTCCATAACATTTAGTTTTGTAACAGCAGAAAAATCCTCAACCGAAATTCCACCTGAAATAATTCCTTGTAATCCAACAATTATTTTAGGATGAATTTTCAACTCCATTTTTGAATTCACATAAACATATAGGTTTTATGAGCTTATAACTTCAAAGTATTATGATATAGATTTTATTACAAGTATTTTAAATTAGGATTATGAAAAAATTGCTAGTTCTCATACTAGCTCTTTCAATTGTAGTTATAATGTATAATGAATCATTTGCAGAAAAAAGTACATTTTTTGATTCAGTAAAATTCATTCAGTATCTAGATGAAAATACAGCGTTAGAAGAAGTACGGAATGGAAATCTAGATGTTTACTATTATACAATTTCATCAGACAGATTAGAAAATTATCAGGCAAGAGAGGGATTACAAGTTTTTGATTCCACAGGTGGATCATACAGTATTCTGGTTAATCCTGCTGAATCTGAAGAATTCAATCCATTTTCAAGCAAAGATATCAGATTTGCCCTAAATTATTTGATAGACCGAAAGTTAATCGTAAATGAACTGATGGGAGGATATGGATCTCCAATTATTTCTTACTATGGTCCATCAGATCCAGAATATCTTACAGTTATTGAACAACTAGAGGCATTTAATTTCAAATACAATCCTGTACTTGCGGAAGAAATCATCACTAGGGTACTGAAAGAAAGAGGAGCTGTCAAAATTGATGATAAATGGCAAATTGATGCAAAACCAATAGAAATTAAAATTTTCATCAGAAGTGATGATACAGTAAGAAAATCAATTGGTGAAATTTTAGCATCTAAATTACAAAAAATTGGATTTACTATCAAAAAGGATTTTGGAGATCTGAACAAAGCATTTGTTGTGGTATATGGCTCAAATCCTTCTGATCTGAAGTGGAGTTTATACACTGAAGGGTGGGGACGCTCTGCGTTTGTAAGATACGATTCAGTAGGATTAGGACAAATGTATTCTCCTTGGTTTTCAACTATGCCAGGATTTAACGATCCATCATACTGGAATTATAAAAATGACAGATTAGATACACTTACTCAGAAAATATACACTGGAGGTTTTGAGTCATCAGAAAAAAGATCACAGTTAATTCAAGAAGCAGTTGTTGAAGGAGTTAACGAGTCTGTTAGAATTTTTTTGGCAAGTAAAATTGATCAATATGTTGTAAATGAGAAAGTTAAGGGAATAGTTAATGACTTTGGTGCTGGAGTTCCAAGTAGATTCACTCCCATTAATGCTCAAAGTAGTAACAATGAGTTTGTAATTGGTGTAAAACAAATCTATCAAGGAGCATGGAATCCAGTCATGGGATTAACTGATATGTATAGTAGACATATTTGGGGAATAATTTCGGATCCTGCAACATTCAAACATCCATTTACAGGAGAAACATTTCCTATTAGAGCAGAATGGCAAGTTGAAACTGCAGGGCCAAATGAGAAACTAACTGTTCCTCAAGAGGCAATAATTTGGAATCCGTATTTTCAAAAATGGGATTATGTTACTCCAGATACACTTGCAACAAGTAAAGTAACATTCGATTATAAATTTAGTAACTGGCATAATGGACAAGAAATGGATATCAATGATATTCTATACTCATTGTACTTCACAATAGAATGGGGAACTCAAATTGATGAGAATGATAGAACTTTTGATACAGAATTTACTCCAAGAACTTCTCAAATTATTCAAACAATAATTGGGGTAAATCCAATTGATGAGGATACGATTGAAGTTTATGTGGATTATTGGCATTTTGATGAAGGGGAGATTGCAGATTGGGCAGTACTGTGGAATTCAATGCCATGGGAAATTTCATCTGCAATGGAGAAAGCAGTCATGGATGGAAAAGTATCATTTTCAAGATCTGGCGCTACAAGCAAAAATGTGAACTGGTTATCACTAATTATTCCAACAGATGCAAATCTTATCAAAGAATATTTGCAAGAATTCAAAAATTCCAATTATATTCCTGTAGCATTAAAAGAAAATTATCAGAATTCCCAATATTTTCAAAATAGATATGATTCTTCAATAAAATGGATTGAAACAAATAATCATGCAGTGATAAGTAATGGGCCATTTTATTTAAAATCATATTCGCCAGAATCACGAACGATTACAGTGAGTGCATTTGATGATGATTCATATCCATTTAAAATTGGAGAATGGGCAGAATTTGAAAAAGCCAAATTACCAATCATAAAGAACATAGAAATGAAAAATATCATTCAAAGAGGAGAAGAATTGGAAATAAGAGTAGAGGTAGATAATTCAGATTCCATTCTATACTTTTTGACAAATACTGAAGGAAGGATGATATCATCAGAGACACTCAATATAGATGGAAATAGAATTACTGTTACTGTGCCATCAGAGAATACAAAAGATTTGGGAATAGGAGCAAACAACATCAAGATATTTGCAATTTCAAATTCTGTGTTGAAACCAGATTTTTATGAATCAAGTTTTCTTGTAACAGATGTTAAAGCAGAATTACCAACTAGTTTGTCTACCAACATAGAATTTACTGAAAACAAATCAGAGTATTGGATTTGGATAATACCAATACTGTTCTTTATTGGAGTAGGGGTTTATCTTAAGAAGCAATATCTATAACAATCTAAAATCTTTTAGAATTGATTCTATTTGGTCTTCATTTTTAAGTTTTGAATATTCATCTAAGAGGTTTTTGTTAAGGTCATAGAAAGTATGTCCCCATTTGAATTTATCAAGTAATTCCAGACCTTGTTCTTTGAAACCTAAAATGAATAATGAAGCAGACAGTGCTTCAGCAGTAGTTAGTTTGTTTAGTTTTGTATAATTTACAGGATTTCCTGCAAGTAATGGTGGAAGTTTTCGTTTAATGCCATTAAATTTTTTAGAAAAGATTTGATCTGTTAGATTCCAAGAGCAATCAATTCCAACAATAGAATTAATTAAAGATTTATCTTTAGGCAACAGGGTCTTTTCAGAAAAAGGATCTAAAACTAATCCTTTTTTACTAATTTTTTTGATGTTTTGGGCAAGACCAAATTTCACTATCTTGGCTGCTGTACATTTTTTTGGATCATCTTGAAAAAACATTAAAACTTGTAATTTCACTTCATTCAATAATAAAATGAACAGTATTTTGAATTTACTCTAGGGTTTTGTATGTGATTTTGTAATAGAATCGTGAAACTTGGTCATCCTTGATGACTTCAACGTTCCAATTTGCATCAGGTAAGAATTCAGTGGAGGATTCAGGTAGAATGCTGAATTTTTCTAGGCGTACATCCGGACCGCTATATCTCACATTAAGGCTAATTCCATCAACTTCAACAACATCATAGATTTGTCCCTGTTTTCTTGTGGATTCTTTAACTAAACAATCGGCATTAGGGCCAATAATACATATGCCAGTTGTAGTTGATATCTTAAGATTGACGTTTGATTCATCAGATCTTAAAGTTGTTATCAAAGAACCAGAAAGAACTCTGGGTGCAATGCTTGTATTGTCAACAATTTTTTCCTCAGTCAATATAGAAATTATTTTTCCAGGAATTCGGTTTTCTTTTTCAATCACAGTTTTCAATTTTAGAGTTTGAGGTTTTTCAATTACATCAAATTGTATACGCTTTATTTCAAAGTCAGCATCAACTGTTATTTCGTATGATCCTACCGCAGACATAGAATTAGGGATCATAAATTCATGAGTAAATGAACCAAAAGGACTTGTACGGATAGAAGTTACAGGACCAGCATGTATTCCACAACTAAAATTAGCACACGTGATATCAATATCTGCTTTTTGAATAACACTTACGTCAAAATTTTCAAGATAGATTGGCTTGTTTGAATTTCCAGTAATTATTACTGTATCACCAGGATGATATTCGGACTTGTCTGTAGAAACTAAGAGAGATAGGGGGTCATCAGGATTAAAAACAAAGGGATCAATAACTGTGAAAGTTTTTGTTGCAGTGTTACTCAAATATTGAGCTTTAACAACATAATTTCCATCGGTGAAGATAATGTTAGTAACATCAGTTTGAAGTGAATAATTTCCTGAAGTGTCAGGAAGTGCTGCAAAGTCAAGGGAAACAAGAACACCACTATTTACATCGGAGTCACCAGAAAATGAAATTGCAACAGAAGAACCAATATAATGAGAACCAGTTTCATAACTTGTATTTGAAAGTGGATTTTTGATTAATCCACTAATGATCATTTTATCGCCAAGTTCATAGATTTCTTTATCAAGAAAGATTGTCAATGGTTCATCAGAAGCAACATATTCATCTTCTTTAAAGTCCTCAACTACCTCAAAAGTTGTTAAATCAGCCTTATCAAAATATTCAGCAATAATCTCATAAGTTCCATAGTTAGGGTTTACAGTTGTAAGGAAAATATTAGTTGCAAATTCGCCGTTAGTTGGGAATAGGGTTCCACTATAGATAATAGTGCGTTGAGAATCTTTGACGGAAAATTTCATTCCCTGAAATGGAATTGTTTCTGTGGTAAAACCAGTAATTGAAACTTGTTGTCCTGGAAGGTATTGAGTTTTGTCAGTGGTAATACTAAATGAGCTATCTTCTTTAGTTTCCTGTTCAACTAATTCACTTTCTACAGAGAAATTTGTGTTTGCCGTAGCCCCAGCATAGTTAACAGATACATCATAGATTCCTTCATTGATTCCAAGAACATGATGTAGACTAAGAGTTGTCTCATAATTTAGATTGAGATCAGGATATAGAGTTACAGTTTTGTAAAAGTTACCACCGGAGATAATAACTAGAATTTGTTCAGGTTGAAAAAATGGATTATAAGCAAAAACTTCAGAAATACTCCCTGTAATAATTGCTACATCACCAAATAGATATGAAGATTTTTCTGACGAAACTGTTACAGTAATTTCTGTTGGTTTTTGTATTTCTACCAGTTTTCCATTTGATGAACCGGTTGTAGATGTTTCAAATTTCCAATCATCATAACTGTCCAAGTCATAACCATCATAGATTCTCTGCCAAGATGTAAAGTCATTTTGAATATCAGAAATCACAGGAGTTTTATCAATAACAATTCCATTTTCATCTCTAAGTTCAACAGATTCATTAACATCTGTAAACCAAACAGTCTGATATTGATATGTCAAAAATTCTCCTGACTTAATTATTGTACCAGGAGAAATAGTCATTGTTTTTTTGATACCATTTGTAGATGCAATTTCCCAACCACCTAAATCAATATCAGAATCAGTAGGATTGTAAAGTTCAATCCATTCATTTACATTTACTGAATCATCTCCAAAAGGGTTTATGTCTACCTCATTAATTACAACATCATCATAATTTGTCTGACCGTATGCAGGAACTATAATACCTACAAGTAAGAGTATAGAAAATACAATTGATAGGTTCCGATTCATTGCTGTTTCCTTATTTGTTTGACTAAAGGAGTCATTTTAGAATGAAATTGAGGAAAAGTTGAGCTTATTGTTAAAGTTGACCTCAGAAATCCAACTCTACGGGTATTGTTCATGCGTAAAATAGGTGTTTTTTGGCTTATATGAGATCCGTAGGAATCATTCTGGAGTGGACAAATTTCATACAAACCAACGTTAGATGAACTTATAGAATAAAAAATCGTGAATGAACTGAATTAAAATTGAACTATTAGGTATTTCTAAACCTGTAAGAAAGCCTATTTCATTAGAGTCATTGGAAGATATGTTCTCTGAATTTACTTAGTTGATGAATGAGAATGTTTTGACCAACTCTGAATATTTTTTGGGAAGATTGTAGTCAGATTTAGAATTTGAAGGCCTTCTTTATAGAATGCTTTAGTTTCGTTAAAAAATGATACATACCACTTTGCTAGATCTTCATCATCTTGAAAAATTTGCATGAGTCTTTTTACTCCCAATGTTCTTTTTCTTTTATCTAGATGTAATTTTGAATTATATAACAAGCTAGTGTAAAACCAGAATGAAATTTGATCAGCTAAATCATGTTCTGAAATACTTGCAAGATTTTTACTATATTTCATAGTAAAGAAAAGCATCAACTCGTGAAAAGGAGAACTAGAAAATTCAGCACTTTTTTGATCATCTAATAACTCACCTTTTGCTAAAATTTTCAAATTGTAAAGATCTTTTCCAATAATTGGTTTCAGATAATTCCATTTACCAAAAACCTTTGGAAGAATATGTGAATATTTTGAAGATAATATATCAATTTCATTATTAGTTGGTCTCAAGACATCCAAAGAATACAGTATTCCATGTAATGAAAGGCGGTATTTATCAGCAGGAGCTCGCTTAAAGCTCTTACCGTCTTTTACCACCAATCCTGATTGCAATATCCCTTCAGAAGATTTTCCTCTATCAACTCGTCCAATTAACAATCTTCGGTAATTCTTTTCTCTAGTTCTTACCTTTGAAATATCATTTTGAACCATTATTTTTGCCATATCCCAAGTGGTTCCAGTTCCACTTAGCATTAAAATTCGAAGTAAATGTTGTACATTTTGTTGATGATTTGTTTTTTTGATTTGAGAGGAGTCCCCGAAAAGGCGCTGTGCAGTAGGTCTAATATGAAACTTGTATGCTTGTAAATTTCCAAAAATACCATTTTGAGGTGATGAAGGCATACCGTAGAGTGGGGTCAATAGGATATAAAAATCAGAAATGTTAATGTATTACCGTGACATTTTTTATCAATTTACAGGTAATTTGATCATAGTTAGATCATTTGTAGGTAACTTGATTGTAAAAGTAGTTGGATTACTTGAGACAGATATAGTTCCTTTATGTTGTTCTATAATTTTTTTGCAAAATGGCAAGCCCAGTCCAGTACCTGAAGCCTTTGTTCTAAAAAGTGAATCAAAAATTAATGCCTCTGAAACTAACTACACATACTAATTACAATTTGGGCATTTCTTATTGATAATTTTAGAGCCGCATTCCATGCAGATTCCTTCTCCCACATCTCTTTCAATTGATTGTTTTCTCTTTCCTACGTACACTTTAATTCCAAAATACATGATTACTACTATAAGAGCCGCATAAACAGGTGCCATGAATGGCGTCAAGCCAATCATAAAAAGCAAAAGCCCCACAATCAAAAGTATATCTCGTCTTTCAAATTTCAATTAAATCTAGACATCATAGAATTGATAAAAACATGCCGGAGCTCAGAACTAATTAGTTTACTTCATTTCAAAGTCATTACTCTAACTCTTCTTCATTGCTCGGCAGTAGCACTGTGTAACAATTTGATAATAAGATAATGATTAGTGGTGGGATCGGCGAGATTCGAACGCGCGACCTCTGCGTCCCAAACGCAGAATCATACCAAGCTAGACCACGATCCCAGTAAATCCTAAAAGTTGCCCAATTTAAGCTTCACAGATATGAATTATTCAAATTTTTTTACTTATACTTGCTAAATTAGGTCAAATCGTACAAATTGTAATAATGTTCTACATTGAAGAACTAACAAGGGAACAATATCTGTCAAATATTGAGAATCAAAGTACTAAGGAAAGCAATGTAATTTCATTGAATCAGTTTATGAATCCGTTTTAAATCTCTTTAAATGTGGTTTCTTTGACTTAATTCTCGTTGGCAGTTACTAAACCCATAATTGAAATTGTAAATGTTGTAGCGTCTGCATCAGTTGATCAGAAATTAGATCTATATGAAATTACAAAAAAATTCCCAGACACTGAATATCACCCTGAACAATTTCCAGGATTAGTATTTAGACTGAAAATCCCAAAGACTGCAACTCTAATTTTTAGTACAGGTAAAATGGTATGTACTGGTTCAAAATCAGAGGAACTTGCTGTAAAGGCGGTAAATATTGTAGTTAAAAAATTAAGAAAAGGAGGAATTAAAATCAAAAAAGATGCAGTTGTAACCGTTCAAA
>ERZ813253.193-NODE-193-length-23836-cov-7.856552_pt1 | contig 23836 bp, 28 predicted proteins | sample MGYA00520893_ERZ813253 | MGnify/ENA primary metagenome ERZ813253 (study PRJEB31669, sample SAMD00080414) | marine metagenome | biome: oceanic hadal pelagic zone biome; feature: marine hadalpelagic zone; material: sea water | place: Pacific Ocean:Izu-Bonin Trench...
AACTATTGCTTTACCAGTAATCGATTCATGTAATAACTTGGAAAGTTTTGTCTTGGTTTCTTGTATTCCAATTTCAATATCAGATACATCATCATTTGTGAAAGACTGTGTTTTTGCACGAATTTGTTTTGCGACTGCCATGTTTGTCAAAAATATTGCCATAATAAACGAGATTGGTTCTAAAACTGCCAGAATAGCTGCAAGATATCCCTCTGATGTAACACCTTGATTCTTGAGAAAAGACAAACCAACAGAAAAAGTTACAGCCCCTACTGCACCATAAGTTGATGCTAATGCATAAGAATCAAAGAGATTGAATTTTCCTAGTCTTCGTAGAATTTGATAATGATTCAAAGTGAATAAAAGTGAAATGCCAATTGCAACTAACATAGGAATTAACATGTTCTCAAATCCAGCATTTCTCATCTCTATTCCTCCATGAAGTCCAATTGCTGCAAGAAGATAAATTGGTAAAAATTCTGAAATTGCTTCAGGTATTTTTAAATCAGATTTTATTCTGGCAGCAATAATTCCAAACAGAAAGAATAGAATTATTGGAGTAAGAAGATTTGATTGTATTAGTTGTAAAACTTCCATTTGAATATTTCAAAAAAAAATTGCTGAAATAAAAATCAAGACGTTATTCCAAAATCAGACAAACAGGTAAATCAAATAGGTAAATCCAATTCCAAGTCCGGCACTGCCAGGAATTGTAATAATCCATGCAAAGACGATTTGCCTTCCTACTTTCCAACGTACAGCACGTTTTCTTCGTGCAGCACCAGCACCCATAATAGTACCAGTAATAGCATGAGTTGTACTTGCAGGAATGCCAAGAACAGCAAAAACTGCCAACATCATTCCACCTGCAGTTTCTGCTGCAAATCCCTGATATGGTTTGAGTTTTGTGATTTTTAGACCAAGTGTTTTAATGACTTTGTATCCACCAAAGAAGGTACCCAGTCCCATTGCAGTAGCGGCTGCAAAGATTACCCATAGTGGCATTTCAAGTTCAGGTATCATTCCAGATGCAAATAAAATTAGAACAATAATTCCCATAGTTTTTTGTCCATCATTTGCTCCATGTGTTAGAGCAAACCAAGCTGAAGAAATTATTTGTAATCTACCAAAAGTTTTGTTTACAACTGCAGGTCTACGATTAGCAAATATTGTAATTATTAATCCTGTCAATAAAAGACCAAAAATTAGACCACCTATTGGAGCAATAACAATTCCTGCAAATATTTTACTCAGACCACCAAGAACTAATGTTTCAAATCCCAGCCCTGCAATACCTGCACCCATTATTCCACCAACTAATGAATGGCTATTAGAAATTGGCAACCCAAAATATGTACATAGTACACTCCAGCTTATTGCACCTGCCAAGCCACCAACAATCATGTAAACTGTGATGTCATCAGGACTCACAATTCCTTTTGCAATAGTTGTTGCCACTGCCACACCAAAAACAAAAGGTCCTACAAAATTTGCAATTGCAGACATAGTTACTGCATGAATTGGTTTTAGAACACGTGTTCCAATAACTGTAGCAATAGAATTCGCTGAATCATTAAATCCATTTACAAAATCAAAGATTAATGCAATGATTATTGCTGCTATTGCTATTTCAATCATGGAATCATCTTAAGTATATTTCAGAACAATATCTTCAATAACATCTGCAACATCTACACATCTGTCTGATGCAGTTTCCATAGTTTCATAGATATCTTTTAGTTTAATGATTTGGATTGCATCATTAGTCTCAAATAGTTCTTTGATAGCTTCTCTATACAGATCATCAATAGTGTGCTCAATGTCACTAGTATTTCTACAGTGTTGAATCATGTCTTTAGTATTTTTGATATGTTTTAGTTTTGAAATCATATACTCGACTTCTTTTGTAGCTTTGACTAGTTCCTGAGCCATTTGTTCACAGTATGGTGGAGGAGTAGTGATTTTGTAGCTATATACTCTTGCGGCGATACCATCCATAAAATCAATCACATCATCAATTTTTGATGCAATTCTTTGCATGTCCTCACGATCTAATGGAGTAATGAATGTCTTGTTTAGTTCTGTAAAGATCTCACGCGTTAAAACATCTGCTTCAGTTTCAAGTTTATGGATTTTTTTTCCTTGTTCAATATTACTAAGATCCGAGAATAAAACTACTACGGCTTTAGAGGTTTCGACTGCTTTTTTTGCTAAATTATCAAGAATTGTTAAGAGTTCTTTTTCATTAGATTTTATCCAAGATAGCCACATTACCATGATTATTCAAATGTATATTTAGAATTAAGGTTACTTATCATAGAGTCTATTGTACTATATAGAAACAATCTAGCTTGCACAATTTAACAACAGAACATTTCTGAAATCAGTTGGAAAATAATACCGATCAGTTAGATACCACGACAAAATTAGAAAAATTTTACCAGAGTTAGCAATCTAACAATTTTTGCCAGCATTATGTCAAAATGGCCTGTTTACTTCACGTGTAAACACATAGCTTGCAATGCCAGCCATTACAAGTACAAATGTAAAGAGGACACCAAGGCTAATTATTATTGGAATTCCACCTTCAGACACGCCGGTCATCATTTCCCTTACTAGTAAAATGGTGTAGGTAACAGGATTTAGTTTTGCAATCATAGCAAGCCAGTCTGGTAGTAATTCCAAAGGGAATAACGCGGGACTTATCATAAACAGTGGCATTCCAAGAAAATTAATCACCCCCCAAAAGGTTTCTTGAGATTTTGCAGTAGCTGCAACCATTACAGAGATTCCTGAGAATCCCAACGAAAACAAAATAACAATTCCCATGATTGGGATAATCATGATAGGATTTGGAAAATTAACTCCTATTGCCAAAGCAATTCCTATAATTAAACTAGCTTGCAAAGCTGAAATCAAAGAAATTGCAGACATTTTGCCTAGAGCAATTGCAGAACGAGAAATTGGCGAAGTCAACGCCTTGTTCATAAAACCATATCGTCTATCCCATAAAGTATTGACACCTCCAAAGATGCTAGTAAAAATTGCAGTAAGAATAATGACGCCAGGTGTCATAAACTCAATATATTCTCCTTGAAAACCAACGGACTGAATTAGTGGTTGAGTTCCCGAAAAAGTATTTCCAATTACAATAATCCAAATTGCAGGTTGAATTAATCTAATTAAAACTCCACTTCTAGATTTTTTGTATCTCTTTAACTCCCTCCAAAAAATTGTATAAGTATCATACATCAAAGTATTCATGCTCGTAACCTCTTCATTTTTGCATGCTCACGTTTCTGATTAAACATAGAATCATCATCCCTAATTTCATGTCCAGTGTAAGAGATGAACACATCATCAAGAGTGGGTTGAGTAAGAGAGATAGAAGTAATTTTGATGTTAAGTTTTGATGAAATCTGGAAAATTTTTGGAATTACTTCTGTGCCATTTGATGCAAAAAGAGTTAGTTTAGACTCATCTTTGTTTATCTTGTTAACAAATTCAATTTTTTCAAGCTCAGATAAGAAAGAATCACGGTTTTCTCCTTCTTCAAATATGATTGAAATGACTTCGTTTCCCATCGCTTTTTTTAGGTTTTCTGGAGAATCAATCACCTGAATTTTTCCGTCATCAATTATTCCAATTCTGTCACATAGTTGATCTGCCTCCTCCATATAGTGAGTTGTTAGAAATATTGTCATCTTAAACTCATCATGGATTTTTTTAATATATTGCCAAATTTTTCTACGAGTTTGAATATCTAATCCAACAGTAGGCTCATCAAGAAACAATACCTTTGGTCTATGCAAAAGGCCGCCTGCAATATCCAATCTCTTTCTCATACCACCGGAATATGTTACAACAGTTTTGTCTTGTTTGTCAGTGAGTTCAATTAGAGTTAAAATTTCATCAATTCTTTTGTCAATTTCGTTTTTTGGGATGTGATTGAGTTTTGCTTGCAGCAGAAGATTTTCTCTTCCAGTTAGATACTCATCAACAGTTGTTTCTTGTTGAACATATCCAATATTTTGTCTGACTTGTTTGGCATTTGTTGCTACATCAAAACCAGAAATCAAAGCTTGTCCAGATGTTGGTTTCAACAATGTAGTGAGAATCATAATTGTAGTACTTTTTCCAGCACCATTAGGTCCTAAGAATCCAAAGATCTCTCCATTTTTTACTGAAAGAGAAATATTGTTAACAGCAGTTACATCTCCAAATGACTTTGTGAGGGATTTTATTTCTATCGAATACAACATGTTTGATCGCATTTTTCAATTATAAATTGCTAAGTATTGATTCAGTCGATCCTCATAAAAAATTTAAAGAGTAATTTAAGAATTTACTTTATGAAAGGACTTTGTCATAAATGTCAGTCATCAAATGTAGAAATAACAGTTCAAGAAGGAATTCCTGTTTGTGTAATATGTACTAAAAAAACAGATTAATCAAAAAGTGTTATTTTGAAAAAAGAAGTGTGGAAGAGATCATTTAAAATTCTTGAATTCTTCTTTGGTCATTCTTAAAATGACTTTTTCTCCCACTCCCCAAATTTCTGATTTGGGCAGAATTTTAGAATGTAGCAAACCATAACTCACTTCAATTGATTTTAATTCATGGATATCAGGATGTCTATGCAATAGTTTTACTTTACCAATTTTATGGCCATCAATATCAACAACTGGAATTCCTGTTCTAACAGTGGGTTGACTGAGAAGCAATGTTCCTCAGAAAATTTGTCTATTTAATCCTCAGAAAGAAAATAGTCTTTATTGAATCCTTGATGGATTGTCACGCCAGATACGGTAATAGTATCTTGGTTAATGTGTATGTGTTTGACTTTACCATATTCAATTCCTTCTCTATCTATGACTTTTTTTCCAGTAAAGGTATCTGCAGTAACTAATTTGTTAGGCATTCCTTCTAGTTTTACGGACATAATAGTAAATGATTAGATTTCCTTATCATTCCAGATATCAGCAATTCCTAGCAATGGGGTTAAATTACTTGACAGAAAAAAATTATGTGTGGAGATTAAAGAAGATTTGTTCCGACCAATTCTCACCACAAAAGGCAGAAAAACAGGAAAACAGCATTCCGTAATGCTTCGTGCAGTCAACTACAAAGGAAAAATCTATTTTTCTAGACACAAACCAGATGGAGACTGGTTTAAAAATGCCTTGATAAATTCTGAAGTAAAAATAGAATACAATAATTTTATTTTTTTAGGAAAGGCAAAGTTAGTAACAGATGAAGAACTAAGTAAAAAAATTTCCCAGTTAAAATATCCGGGTGAAAAAAAAGCAAAAGAGAAGAGGGTAACAATTGAAGTCACGCTTAATTCCAATTAGTGGTGATGCGGAAAGCCTGAATGAAAATTCAAGTTCCAAGATGTTTGCACCTGATTACAATCGCTGGAATGGATTCTATGTATTTGATTTGAACAGTTCAGATGGTTTTAATCTCAAATGAATCATTACCCACTCTGCAGATGACTCACGTTATTATGGAATGGGAAATGCAAGGACATTCTATATTGATGATGTCTTGTATACTGTATCAGAAAGATATCTAAAGATGAATTCCTTTAATGACCTAGAAGAAATTAATTTAATAAAACTAGAAAACACTGGAAAATTTATTGAGTATCTTGAGGAAGAGATTCTACGTTAAGTCACACCAGATGAACTATTGTTGTAACTCCTCTTCTGTCAAATTCAACATCGTTCTCAACATCACAGACAGTTACCGTAAATGAGATAACATCGCGCTGTTTGGCATTTTCTGCATGAAGTTTCAGATGTATATCCATCATTTCAAGTTCTTCAGTAGGTAAATCAGTTTCATCAAAATATGCCCCACAAGTTGATTCTATTCTAAATCTATCATCTTTAAAATGAAACCCAAGTTTAGTTTTTCTTCCCTTTCTTCCACTTGCTTTAACGATAACATCAATAATTCCAGGTTTTGTTTCAGTAAAGCTAGATTTATGATTTATAAAAATTCCAATCTCAAGGGGTTTACCGGCAGTTGATTCGGCCATCTTTTGGATTCCATCGTTCATAACAATATCAACTGCTTTGATAGATTGAGCAACCTTTGCAATCCATTCATTTGTTCTTGTAATGGTTGCGCGAATTCCTTCACGTCTTCTTTTGTCTTCATCCTCAGGCAATTTGTAATAATCAACCCATTCCTCATAGTTATGAGAAATATCTTCAATGAAATCAATGCAAGTTCGTCTGTATTCATCAACATTAGTAGTTCTCTCCGATTCATCATCAGTTCTGGTACCGTCATAGCCTTGTGGCATTGCCATGTTCTAGCTTTAAACTAAGTTCTAAAAAAACCAATCCTGACAGAAAATTAATGATTATAAAAGGAATTTTCATGTGATATGATGATGATATTTTCTGAATTGACTTCTGATCTTCAAGCTCAACTAAAAAGAGACATGGCACAAATCAGATTCCTTATAAAGAAAAATCAGGGGATGGCATATACTAGAATTGTGGAGATTGGTAAAGAAGTTGGCAAAAAATACAATATCAAGCTAGTAGTAAATTTTCCAAAAGAAGGAAGGATTGATGAATTTGACATGTATGGAAAAAGGGATTTGAGTTTGATTATTGATTATGAGCGAAAAAGATTTCCGATAGATAGAGAGTTAATCAAACAAAAAGCAAAAGAGATGCTTGGAGATATAAAAACTGAAGATGCATACATGTATGAAGGTAAAGAGGGAGTAAGAGTCTTCACAGATAATTGGAAGATTGACATCTTGCCTCATTCACTACACATCTGGACAGAATTTAATGAAAATGTAACAGCGTTCTGTGATTGGTTAATGGAAAATGTCTATCAGATGAAAAAGAAGGAATAAGTCTTTCAATTAGAGGTTTTCAAGTTCTTCAAGTAATTCTTTGGCCTCATAGTTTTTTGGCTCTAAGTTCACAATTCGCTTACAACAATCTATTGCTTCATCTTTTTGTTGCAGGGCCAAATGAACATCAGTTTTGAGTTTAAGTGTTTCAACATCATTGTTGTCTAGTTGAAATGCTTTTTCATAATATGGAAGTGCTTTTTTTGGGTCTTCTAAAATAACGTAAACACCTCCCATGATAAACATAAAATCAGGATCATTGAAGAATTTAAATTCCAAACGATCTCCTAATTCAATGGCTTCTACATATTCACCTTCTCTGATTAATTTTTTCAGATGGCGTTTTGGATATCTAAAAATACTTACCATTATTCACTCGTTATTTTTTAAAATATTTTATCAATTTGAATGTAGATAATATCAAGAAGAAATAGTCATAATTCCTTCTTTGATCAAAAATTGAAGGCCTTGAATAAAAGAATCGTCATCAATTGAACCATCAGCCCACCAGCCTGCATTGTTTTTTATCCATGATGGAATTTCATTGGTACCACTACCAATACCTTGTGTAGTTGGAGGAATCTGCATAATTCCTTCTTTGATCAAAAATTGAAGGCCTTGAATAAAAGAATCGTCATCAATTGAACCATCAGCCCACCAGCCTGCATTGTTTTTTATCCATGATGGAATTTCATTAGATTTTTCATCCAAGTCTTGAGTGGTTGGTGTAGTTACAATAGATTTTTCATAGAGAGGATTCTTGTCTATTTCAATTTCTATAGTAACATATCCACCCATTTTGGCATCAGGGATTTCATATTCTGGTCCTGTGCCATGAACAAATATTACATAGCGGACAAGTCCTGCGTCTTCTTCTACTGGGAGAAGAATATGAACCTGACCGAATCCATTAAACAGTTCTGTTTTTCCAAGGTCTTCTGCATATGAACGCAGTTTATTGCCATCCTCATCCAGAACCCAAATATCATAATGAAGCTGATCTATAAATTCAATATCATTATACGGATTCATGAAGTTAATTTTCCAGTCAATATTACAGCCCTCCATAGGAAATTCTGGAGCATAATTGTACTGAACCAGTATGGTATGATTAGGTTTTGTAGTAACATGTTTACCGATATAATTAGGAAATTCTGTAGTGCATCCAAATAACTCTTCTTTTGGGATTGTTTCTACAACATCTTTGAAAGGATCATCCATTACATTTTCTTGATAATCTAACAAAGTGTATTGATGCATTATTGGAGGAATGCCTGTGGTAATCCAGGTATAAGTTATTGCTTTAACAGGATAAGGAAAATTATCTACTATCCAGATTTCATTCCAATCACCACTATACCAACCAACAACAACTGTATCAACAGTTCCCGCAGGAACAATTATTGTTTCTTCTCGTATTGGAATTAATTGAGCACCACCAATTGCACCTATTTTTCCCCATGCAGGAGCTGTGAACTTTTGTGGTCCATGAATTCGATCACCTTCAGTTCCAGTAGCAAAAGCACCTAACCAAGCCAAAGAAGACTTGAATGCTATAGCATAATGAAAGAGATCATCATCAAATGTTATAGGTTCAGGAGAAGTTTTACCAAGACCCCATGAACCTTTGATGATCTTATTGCCATCAATGATTACAACTCTTACATCCCATAATGTTTCAGTTTCATATGATATGGTTCCCTTGATCCACATTTTCAATTTAATAGGTGCACAGTCGTTAAGATCTATTTCACACATAGAATATTCAAAATAATCTCCATCTTTGAGGCCCTCACCCAAATACCACGAACCTTCAACATTAACACCACCAGCTGTACCAGTGCCCTGACCATAAGAAAGATTTGAAAACCCAAAACTAGAGACAATAGTCAAGAACATAAATACAATAATAAATTGATTCACGAGAATAATTACGAAATATCCTAGTTAAACGTTATTCAGATTTGTAAAAAATGAGAAAAATGGATAACAATATGTTATTCAAATAAGCAAATATAGAGGAAAATTTACTTAAATTCAGAAATGTGTGAATGCCCAAAAGTTCACTTGTTTGAAGTAGAGTTCAAAATGGATGGAATGACTGTAGTTCCAACGCACAAGAACTGTGGATTTGCACTAGACGGAAAACAAGCTGACAAGTTCCAAAAAGAATTAGTGAAATCTTGGGGTTTTGAGGAAGAAGAAGATTAATTTAAAAAATAAAAATGAGATTGTAATTGGTTGTCTTATACTGATGATAATTGTCCGACAGCCTCTTTACAAACATCGGTTGTACATTTGCAATCTGCACTACAAATACAATGACCTTGCATTGCACAATCACATGAGTAATCAGGATCGCCGCTATCTGCTTCACAGCCACATGCTTGATCTACCATGTCAAACCAGTAATCTTACTTGTTTTAAAAGGTTAGCACCATATACTAGAAATTCACGCTTTAGAGACTATCTCAAGTATCTCATTACAGGATTTCTGGACAAGTTCTGCTTGTTGTAATAATAAATTAGAATCAGATTCAATATCAAAAGCAATCTTCAGAATATAGATGAGATCTTGATTCCTGTTCAAAGTATCCTTAATTTTTATAAAATTCTCTTTGTTAATATAACCAAAATAGAAGTAGCAGTCAGAAAGCATTGAATTTTTTAAAAAGTAATCATGTTTTTGCTGAATAATTTGAGAATGGTTATTTTTTTCAACTAAATCAGAAAATCCAATAGTTGACTTTAGCATACGTTCAAGCAAAGTTGGAGTAGCTCTTTCAATTCCAACTGTTTGAGTGACAACTGAGATACGCTCATTAATTGGACTTTTTCCAAATTTTCGAAGCAAGTTTAGCATATGAGAAGGACTTGTTCTGTGGTTGTTTAGAGAAGATATGGCATCAGCTAAATAGTAAGAAGCACATTTTTGCCAACATGGAGCAAAAACATCAGATGTTTGAATTGCTTCTTTAGTTTTTTGACAACAAAACATAGATTCAATTAAACAATTTTTTGCAAAATCAGTAAAGAGTGAGGAACGCTTTTCGTTGATTTTTGATAATAGCATACGTAAATCCCATGATTCATCTTGAATTATCTGTAGTTTGTCATATTGAAGAAGTTTTTTTGATAGAGTTTCAGACAAGGAAGCATGATGAATCATTACAAACTCATTTCCAGATTTAACAATTTTTTCTGGTTCTGATTTTTCATCAAAAACAACAAGGTCATACTCACATGAATCAAAATGTAAATCAGTAATTCTACAACCGCCTAAACCAATTGGAAAATCAGATAATCCGTTTTCTGCTACAAATTTTTCAATATCCATGTGATTGGTATATTTGATTTTTCTATAAAGGAATCAACTTACAAAGTTTTACAAATTCATTCAAGCATTTCCTTTAAATTGAGATTGAGATTGTTTTTTATCAGGCTCCTATAGTGTAGTCCGGTTAAGCATTTTGGCTTCTCAAGCCAAAGACTCGGGTTCAAATCCCGATGGGAGCATAACATTTTTGGTTTAATACTAACTCTGGAGAAGATTGCAGATTTTTTTATTATATTATGTCAGAATTTATCTAAAATAATATAATCACTAAGGATGAAAACTTAACGTGGTCTCAGGCATGCAGTTAATGGAGAAGGTTTTGTTTAAAATAGCAAAACAGTGGATTGCAGGTGATACTGTTGATGATGCGTTAATCGCAGCAAAAAGTGCATACAGTTTACGAAGACATGCAATCATAAACAAATTAGGGGAGTATCATACATCAAAAAAACAAATCAAAGTAGTTTTAGAGGAATATCAAAAAATTGTAAATTCCTTTAGAAAATGGAAAATTCGTGGGGCCATTTCAATAAAGCCAACACAAATTGGTCTTTCAATTAGTCAAAAAGAATGCAATAGAAATTTTGAGAAAATCATACAGAAAGCTCGTAATGCGCATGTTTTTGTTTGGTTGGATATGGAATCATCAGAACACACAGATGAAACCATAGAGATTTATCATACATTCTTTTCAAAATATGAAAGATTAGGGATTGCCTTGCAAGCTAATCTCAAACGAACAGAAAATGATCTAAATGATTTGATAGGCATGGGTGCAAAAATTCGTCTAGTAAAAGGTGCATACAGAGAAAAAGCAAACATAGCATTCAAAACAAAAAAAGATGTGGACAATAATTTTATAAAACTAATGAAGATATTATTCAAAAAAGGTAATGAATTTGCTATTGCATCACATGATACCAAAATTATTCAAAAAGCACAAAGTCTATCAAAAAAGTATCCCAGAAAATTTGAGTTTCAATTTCTAAAAGGTATAAGAGAGGAATTCAAGTCAGATTTAGTCAAAAAGAAATTTGTTGTTTCAGAGTACATTCCATATGGTGTAAATTGGTTGCCATATTCAATTCGACGAATCAAGGAAAGAAAAAGAAACATACTATTACTTGGAAGCTCGTTGATTCAATCACATCGTGTCTGAGTCTGAGATCTCATAAACTGTTGCAAATAGTTTTCACCACCAGCACCCTTTCCAGTAGAACCTGAATTTTTCCATCCAACAAAGGGCTGACTTGAAACCAAAGCTGCAGTAGTTGCACTAGCAAAACGATTAGTGTAAACTACTCCAGCTTGAATTTTTGAAAAAAACTCATCTAACTGTTTTTTATCATTACTAAAAATACCGGCAGTAAGACCATATTCTGTTTGATTTGCAAGCTGAATTGCATCATCAAATTTATCATATTTTTGAATGCATAAAAATGGCAAGAATAATTCTTCTTTTACAAGTTTATGTTCTTCAGGTAAATTTGTAACTATTGTAGGTTCTACAAAATAACCATTTTCAAATTCTGGTGAGGTCAATACTGAACCTCCCGTAAGAATTTCTCCATCTTTCTTTGCCATGTTTACAGCATTTTCAAATTTTGATTTTGCTTCTTTGTTGATCACAGGACCTAAAAATACATCCATTTTCCAGGGCATTCCAATTTTCAAGTTTTTTGTTTTTTCAACAAGTTTTGAAATAAATTGATCTGCAACTTCGTTTTGAACATAAACTCTAGAGCATGCACTGCATTTTTGTCCTCCAAATCCAAAAGCAGCATTCAATACACCATCAGACGCTTTTTCTAAATCAGCATATTTTGTAACAATTACAGGATTTTTTCCCCCCATCTCAGAAATGAAAGGTTTTGAAGTAGATTTTGTAAATTCTTGAAATCCTTTCATCCCCACTTCGCGAGAACCAGTAAATGCTATGCCATCAACATCAGGACTTTCAATCAGAGCTTTTCCTACAATACTTCCAGAACCTGTTACAAAATTGATTGCACCCTCTGGAAGTTTAGGATACAAGATTTTTGCAAACTGAAATGACGATAATGGAGTATCGCTTGCAGGCTTTAGAACTGTAGTGTTTCCTGTGATCAATGCAGCAGTAGTCATCCCTATTGCAATTGCAGAAGGAAAGTTAAACGGAGCAATTATTCCCCAAACACCATAAGGTTTCATGATTGTTTGTGTTTTTTCATGAGGGTTTGGATGAAAAGTATGTTTACAAAATCCATCATTTTTTTCTAGTTGTAATGCATAAAATCTCATAAAGTCAATGGTTTCATCCATATCTCCCATAGATTCAATACGATTCTTTCCATTCTCAAATGTCATTATGGCTGCCAAAAAGAATTTTCTGCTGGAAAAAATATTGGCGCAGTCTCTGAATATTTCAGCTCTTTTTTGATATGTAATATTACTCCACTTTTCAAATGCATTTTTTGCACAAGATATAGCATTTTGTGTGTCATCTGCAGATGCTTTTGGAAATTCTGCTACGGCAATTCGAGTATCTGAGGGGGAACTAGCTATAAAACAATCATCAGAATAGACTTCTTTTCCATTAATTATTAAGGGATATTTTTTTCCAAGCTCTTTTTGTACTTCGTCGATTGCCTTGTCAAAATCTGCATGAAATTTATCGGTAGAGTTACTAACTACTGCTTTACCCCATGTGTATTCATTTTCAAATTCAGACAAGTTATGTTTCACCTGATGAGTAAAGCACCTCAGAAATTATCCTAGAAGCCAAATGAGATGTTCGATCTTTTACATCAAAGCTTGGACATACTTCCATAATATCCATGCCTATAATTCCTTTCTTGACTATTTCTTTTAACAGATAAACCGCATCGGTACTGTTCAAACCCATTGGGACCGGAACAGAAACACCTGGAGCATATGCAGGATCAACACAATCCATATCAAATGAAACATACACTTTATCCCCCAATCTATGTAGTACTGAATTTGTTACTAGTTTAATTCCATGCTTTTGTATATCAAAAGGAGTAATTACTTCTAAATGGTATTTTTTGATATTATCCAATTCTTCTTGTTCTGGAGTTCTAATTCCTATTTGAACACTAGAGGCAATTTCAATATTTGATAGAACATCATTTACAACAGAGCCATAGTAGTTTGTAGTTGAACTTACAAAGTCAGGATGAGCATCAAAATATACCAAAGAAATTTTTCCGTATCTTTTTGCCAATGCATTAATTATTTGTCTAGAAATAGAGTGATCACCTCCAATGGAGATAGGGATTTTTGAAGATGCAGAAATTTTATCGTAGATATTTTCAATTTGAGACCGATTAATATTTCCCATATCATGAACTTTTTTTTCAGATCCTTGAAAAGGACGCCCAAGAGAGATTTTCCCGTTCCGTTCAAAAGAGTCACGAAGATTAGATATTTGACGAATTTTGAATGGTGCTTCTTCGGTTCCTTTTCTTAATGCATGTGATTCTGATTCATCAGGAATTCCAACTATGACAAATTCTGCGTCATCAAAATTTTCAGTGTTAGCCCAACAAATTCTTTCCATAATTAGTTTACAATATTACTAAATTTGTATTTTTCATTCAAAGATTTCAAGATAGTTTCTTTAAATAACAAAATCAAGGCTCATTATTATTGGGTCTAAGAGAAATTGAACTCCAAGAAGAATATCGTTCAGACAGAAACGACATTGCATCAGAATTTTTCTTTCCTTGCCTAAGTAATTGTATTGAGTATAATAGATGCGTTGACTTTTTGTCGATTCAGACGTTAGCTACAATATCTATGGCATTTGATAATTTTGTTATGGGTAAGGCAAAATTAAGAATTGTTACAGGCCACAGATTTAGAGCAGCAGATCTTAATCTATTTACAAAAATCTTTGATGAAAAATACACGAAATCATTTGAAGGAAAACAAATCAAAAATACCAAAATTGAGAAAATTGCAAAATTGTTTGACAATGGTCAAATTCAACTAAAGATTGCAATCCCAAATTCAGAACAAGTTGCAAATTCATTTTCAGAAAGAATCGGAATATTTAGGGATGAGCATGATCAAATTGTTGCATTTACTGGTACTTCTAGTGAATCATTTTCTACTCAAACAACAGATTTTGAATCCGTAGATGTGTTTACGTCATGGAATGACAAATCAAGGGTTGAAAGAAAGGTGAAAGATTTTGAGGAGCTGTGGGAAAACAAGACAAAATACGTACAAGTTTATGATTTTATGTATGCAATAAAAAATAATCTTTTAAAATATTCATCTGAGTGGCTATATCAGGATTAAAGCTGAAATGATTCTTCCAATCTAGCTTTGTTTTCATTGAAATTCATTCTATTGATTTTATAATAGATAATCTCGCCACGACGTTCAATGACTGCAATAATTGGTTCTTTGCCCATCTGAGTAATCTCTTCAATCTTTTTCTGCAGATTGCCTATCTTTTCTTGTTGTCCTTCATTAAGACCAAAGATTAGAAATTTTGCTCCCTTTTCTCCAAAGTGTCCCCTTTCATAAACTCTAAAGTCAGAACCAAACCCAAAACCGTCCTTTACAACATAACCGCGGTTTCGAAGATCACGATATATCAAAAATTTGGTTAGAATTTCAGGATTTGTTTTTTGAGAAAGACTCATGAAAGAATTAAAATCAATTTGCTTACTGCCCTTCTTTAGAACTAGTCTTTTTGCGTATAGTAAGTAGAGAGTCTCAAATTGTTTTAGGAATAATTTTTCTTTTTCGATTTCGCCATATCCCTTTTGTTCTAGTTCATGAATCATGTTCTTATCAGAGATGCAAGTTTGGCCTGAAATTATCTCGCCCTTGACTAAAGGAGTTTCTTCCATGATGAAGAGAAAGCCAAAGGATTTCCATATAAGCATTAGATAGTAGGAACAAATGCTGGTTAACCGTTAAAATATGGGCATTCTGGTTTGAGGATGTTATGCATGGTGCCAATTACAGAAGAGGAAGAGGGCAAGCTTATACCAGAAAAGAGTACATTAAAGGTAAACCACAGATTAAAATTGCAAAATTTCAAGGTGGTAAAAGAGGAACATATCAATATCGTGTTCAATTAAGTCTCAATGAAAAGATGCAGATCAGACACATGGCAATTGAATCAACCAGATTGGCAGCAAACAAGACATTAGAGAAAACAACTGGCGAAACAGGTTATTATTCCAGACTTAGAATTTATCCACACATTCTTCTAAGAGAAAACAAACAGATTGCAACTGCAGGAGCAGATAGAATTTCAGAAGGAATGAGAAGATCATGGGGTAAAGCCACAAGTTTAGGTGCTAGAGTCAAACACGGTCAATGCATAATGGAACTATATGTTAATGGTAATGATCATTTAGAGGCAGCAAAGAAAGCACTCAAAGGTGCATGTGTAAAATTAGCAGGTACTCCATCAATCACAGTGTTAGAATGGAACAAGCCGTCACCATAAATTTTCTAAATTAGATTTCTTGGTTTTGAGTAATTCTAAAAATTCTTCAAATTCTTCTTTAGTGGGTTCTCGATTAAGAATTCTTTTAGATTGATAGTAAAAGGAGTTGTAAATTCTACCTACTACAATACCTAAAGCAAATGATTTTGAATTATCTATGTTTGAAAGAAATTGGATTAATTGTTTAATTTCATCCTTGTTTGAAATTGTATCTTGAATTTTTTGCTCCATTTTCTTTAGAAGAATTTTATCCATAATGTATCTTGTTTGAAATAGTTAAAAACAGTTTAATATCCAAATTTAGCCTCTAGGATTGTTGCAGTTATAGTACAGTTTGGTTAATATTCTAGCTTGCCAAGTTAGTGACCCGGGTTCAAATCCCGGTAACTGCACCATTTATCTTTGATTTCTTTGCTAATCCATTCTGAATAATTTCCAGTGCATCATGAGCTTTTTCTGGTCGAGGCAATTGAATCATAAACACATTATCTTTTCCGTAATGAGAATGCGGAGAAGAGAGTGCTAGCATAGAGGTTTTTGCAAGAGATTCAAAAAATGAAAGATCAGATTTTGCGTTAACTAAAAATTTTTCAACAATATTTCCTTTTGAAAATGTTAAAGTAATTTCAACAAAAACATTTCCTAATCCATCTTGAAGAATATTTAGATCAGTATTAATCGATAAAGATTGTCCAGCAACTTTTGAGAGCATTTCATCGTATTTTTTCTCTTTAATGATAATGCAGGGGGTTTTTTTACCATCAAAATCAAAAGTGGTAATTCCATCATGAACTTGATCTAACAGTCTCTTTAGCTCATCAGACATCTTCTTTCTTTTCTATTGCAGGAATTATTTTATCACCAGCTTTCATCAAAAAGGGTGTAATAATTGCGGTAATTATAGAAATCATACCTATCAAAGGGAACAAAAAGGCACTAACTGCACCCATATCTGCACCAACCTTTACAATTACAATTGAGAATTCGCCTCTTGGTGCAGCTAAAGAAAATGCAGAACGAAGTGCCTTTCCACGTTTTTGTCTAAATATGATATTTCCAAGCATATTACCTCCAAATTTCATGCCAATAGAAACTGCAATCAAAACAATAGCTATAACAATGTAATTTTCAAGCTGGGAAACATCCATCAGTGCACCAACCGAGATAAAGAATATGGCTACAAACATGTCTTTAATTGGACTTGAAAGAAGTTTTGAGACTTCGGCTGATTTGGATTCAGCAACAAGCACACCTGCCAAAAATGCTCCAATTGCTACAGATAATCCTACAATGTTTGCAAATAACGCATATCCAAAACAGAGACCAAGAACACTAAGTAGTAAAATTTCACGATGTTCTGTGGCTGCAACTCTATCAATTAGTGGAGGAATTACACGGGTTCCAATAGTAAATGTTCCAACAATAAGAGCAATTGCAACGGCCACTACTGCAATAATAGATTCTATAGATACAGTTCCAACTAAGGCAATAGATTGTAATGAAGAAATCAGAATGACTGCAATTACATCTTCAACAATTAAAATACCTAGTACAAGTAAAGAAGATTCTTTTTTGATTTGTCCTGTATCCTCAAAAATCTTAACAATAATTGCAGTACTTGATATTGATAATGCTGCGGAAATAAATAATGCATCCATGAATTGTAGTCCAAGCAAAGTAGACACGTAAAATATGACACCCATTGTCAAGAATAATCCTATATTTCCAATTCCAATTGCCTTACGACCAATACTTTTGATTTTTGAATATGGAAATTCAATACCGATTACAAAAAGAAGTAAGATGACACCAATTTCAGCAAAAAGATTCAATGCCTCAATATCAGATAAAATTCCTACACCGCCTAAAGCACTAGTAGGACCTCCTTCAGGTAAAAGCCATGACCAAAATGGAGAGAGAGGACCAAGCAACATTCCTGCAAATAGATAACCAATGATCAAGGGTTGTTTTATTTTAAAAAATGCAAGTGTAACTATAGCACCAATAATCATGATAAAAGCTAAATCAGTGATAAAACTAGTGTGAGGAAGCTCGGGAGTTATCTGTTCAATTAAAGTAGTAACAGTATTATCAATAGTGTTTTGAATTTCACTTGTATCTAATTGAAGTAGAATATTTTGCATAATATTATTTTTAAACAAATTTGTTTAAAAATGATCACACATTAAAAATTTAGAAATTAAATTAGTAGAATAGTAAATAATTGAAAACAGGCTCGATGATTATGTTTACCTCTTTATTCCAAGTTATTCATTATCAAATGCAGAGTGATGATTAGGTCATCTGAATAAAATGTAGAGATATGACCTGGGGTATCTGACTGCATAATTGGTTACGTTGTAATTACCCGATTATTAATAGTACGGTACTATACCGTACTATATGATTCAATGTGAATATTGCACAAGAGGGTTTATTGATACAGCGAATGGTTTGGCTGAAAAGACCTTTCATGAATTACTTCATGAGCCACAAGTTGTAAACAAGTAACTCTTTACCTTTTTTATTTTAGAGCTAACTTTTTTTATCATCAAATTTTTAATTTAATCTATATGGCTAAAAGAACTGCAAAGAAGAAAACAACTAAAGCAGTAAGCCAAACAAGAAAAATTACGAAAAGGGAGCCAAGTCCATCTGTATTACTCAAGAATGTTGCATCATTTTCTGATTCTAACAAGGCTTTGCAAAAAGAGATCAAAGTCATGTCAAAAATTTTTGGTGAAAATCAAAAGGTCCTAGTATCAATGAAAGGAATGATAGATACATTAACATCTACATTAGAACACATTCAAAAACAATCAAAACAAATTAACACCATAGAGGCAGACACACAAAAACTATACTCCGGATTAAGTCAAGTAAGAACACAATCTAATCTAGTCTATAAGATCAATGACCAAACTGCTAAATTGCAAGAAGAAATAAACAGAATTTCTGATTTTCAAAAATCATCAAAGTCAGTATCACAAGAAGTAAGAGATAGTGTAGATTCAATTAAAAATAATTCTCAAATGATTATCAAAATTGCTCAGAGGATTGATGATGTTAGAGATGAGCTCAGGAAGGTTTCTGGAAAAGCAGACTCATTTTCAGAGATTAGTTCTGAAATAGGTAAACTAAAAAATAGCATAGAAGAGATTTCAGGAAAAACTGGAGTAGGAGTAGGAACTCAAATTATTGAAAGTCTTAAACAAGAACTTGGAAAAATTGTTGAAGGAACATCATTTACTTCAAATCTTAATACTGAATTAGAGGCAATTAAGATCACAATTGATGCAATATCCTCTAAAGCCTCAAAAATTGATTCATTGGGAGGCGTAATTGATGGGCTCAAACAACAGTTTGACACTATAGTGTTAAAGACAAATTCTGTAGAGGGTTTAAGCTTAGAATCTATCAAAGAACTTGAAGGTAAAATTAATAGTATTGAACAAAAAATGGCTTCGGTTTCAGATATTGTAAAAAGACAGGATGCATCAACTGCAGAATTTCATAAAAAATCTGAAAAATTATTTGAAGAGATGCAAGCAGTCAAAAATGTTACAAGCAAGGCATCAAGTGATTCATCACAAGAGATGATGGTATTGTTAAAGCTTTCAGAATATCAATCAGGTATCAGAATGAATGCAGAATCAAAGTATGGAGATGCAAAAGATCTTGAAAAGATGGCGTCTCAGACTGCAAATATTGTTAATCTGTTTGATAGAATTTCAATAGAATTAGATGAAAAGATTCCACTACCTTATGAAGTAAGACAATGGGCAATAAGTAAAATTTTTGATTGTGCAGACAAGTGGGAGATTCGATTTAGTGATGTGTATTCAATTTTAACAAATGCGATTGGAAGACACATGTTTAAAGAGGCAGTAAGAATTCAGCAAGTAAGAGACATTTATGGAATTAGAGCAGTAGATGAAATTAGAAATGATCTGAATATTTCTTAAACTCCTAGTTCATCAGCTTCTTTGAGTTGTTCTTTCTTTCTTTTTAATGCAGTAAAGATAGCCAATATTGCAACAACCCAAATTACACTATACAGTACGTTTGGAGCACTAACATACATGTACGGAGTTGCATCCATAATGTTGATTCTTAACTGTAAGGCCCTATCACTAACATCGATCATTCCTGTATGATATGCAGAGCTATCCTTTGGAACAGCTGAGATTTTCTCAACACCTGTAAGCATAAAGTTCACATCATTTTGTATTCTAATGAAATTTGTAGAGTCTGTAGGAAATATCCAAACTGGATTTTTGGCAATAACGTCACCATTTGTATTTGTTGTTTCAAGCAGATTTGGATTTTCCATTACAATATTCAAATCTTCTTGAATTGCCACCAAATGGGCACGAATTGCGACAGGATCAGACGAACCAATAATTCCATCAAGATGTCCTCTCATCCTATCAAGAGGGTAAATGTCGGTGTTGTAACCAGTGATTGCCATAAATCCTCCAAAAACAATAATCCCAATAATTCCAATCATGGAAAGTTTGTAAACAATTTTTGCCATTTTCTCGTTCTTAGTCATTACGTGGTTATCACTTGATTTATTTCTTTGAAATCGCGTATGAGATAGACTCATGTAGGCAATATAGAAAAATCCAACAGTTTGCAATCCAATAATTGGTACAAATATAGGATTGTTTGAAAAGATCGAAATAAAGATTGCCATAATTCCATATACACCAAAAAATATCTCTAAAAGAGTAGTTTGTGAAAAAGGTAAATTGTATGCCTTGTCTCGCCAATCATCATCTTTTGTTATGATTCCATATTTTGGAGTTCTAAGAAATTCATTTTTCTTCCCAAGTACTGCATCAAAGACTGCAACAGTGTTGTTTACGGATAGTCCAGCATTGTAGACTAACAATGCTGGCAGTATCTTTGCTTTTGACTTCCATGACTTGTGATACATACCCTGCATAATCACGAGGTATGCACCTGGCCCCATTACAAGATATACTGCAATTGTTATGACAGGAAGAAAACTAATCACATAAAGATTAACTTGCCCTGCTAACAAAATTGGCAATGCCAAAAACTGTATCAGCATTAACGGAAAAACAATATGGCGAGTCAGTTGGATGAATGCTTGAATCTTTGCTTCAACTGCAACTTTTCGTTTAATGGTAATATCAAAAAGTAGTTTTATTGCACATTGAATAGAGCCTTTTGCCCAACGGAATTGTTGTCTTTTAGCTGCATTCATCTGAGCAGGAAGTTCTGCATCAACTACAATGTCAGGTAAGAATATACATTTCCATCCTTTCATTTGTGCTCTGTAACTCAGATCAAGGTCTTCAACTAGTGTAGCAGTATGCCAACCTCCAGCATCTTCAATACATTCACGTTTCCAAATTCCAGCAGTGCCATTAAAATTCATGAATAGATGAGAATTGCTTTTTGCTTTTTGTTCGATAAGAAAATGAAAGTCAAGAGCAAGTGCCTGTGCTTGAGTAATTGTAGAGTAATTTTCATTTACATGTCCCCAACGGCATTGAATAAGGCCAATGTTTGATTTTGCAAAGTAGGGAATTGCTCGTTTGAGAAACCATGTTGGAGGAATAAAGTCAGCATCAAATATAGCAACAAATTCGGAATTTGTTGTTTGCATAGCGTGTTTCAGAGCACCTGCTTTGTATCCATCTCTTGTTCCACGTCTTACATGTTCAATTAGGAATCCCTGTTTTTTGTAATCATCAACCACATTTCTAACCAATTCAACAGTATCATCATCAGAATCATCTAACACCATAATCCTCATTTTTTCTTTTGGATAATCTATGTTACATACTGCATCTACAAGTCTCTTTGCAACATACTTTTCGTTGTATATTGGAAGTTGAATTGTAATTGACGGGGTTCCTAGATCAACAGTAGGCAAAACATCTTTTCTTTTTCGAGAAAGAAATGCCAGATAGTAAAAATTGCAAGTATATGCAATAATTATGATAGCTGATATAATAAACAAATCAAAAATAAACATAGTGAAAGGATTAATTGCCATATCCCTAATTTCTCAGAATTGTGTTTCGATATTTATACTTGCAAAAAATTGAAACTATTTTATCTCATAGATCTTAATTGCTTGGGGTGGGCAAACACCTTCACAAGCAAGACAAAATATGCAATCAGGTTCTTTTGACATTAATGGTTTCTTATCTGATGCAGGGTTTCCTGGAGTGTCAAACCACTCATAAACATCTACGGGACACGCTTCAATACATCCACCATCTGCAATACAGATGTCATAATCTACTGAAACAAATTCTCCCCAAACTCCCATAATTCCATTGTTTGTACCTCTTCGTCCCCAAGTTTTGATAGTATATCCAGCTGCGTCATATCCTGCAGATAATTTCATTTTTGATTTGTATTCAACATCAATTGGGCCTGGTTTAGCACCATCTGGAATTTCAATTTCTCCTTCATCTTCTTCACCTTCTTCTACTACTTCAATGGCTTTGGCTTTTGCACCAAGAACAATTTTTGCCAAAGGAGTAAGCTCTTCAAGTTTTTGAATGGCAGCAATCTCAGAAATTTTTTCGGTTTTTACATAGTAAGAAATCATCTTGTCAGCCAAGATAGTGTTACGTAAAATAGTGTCAATTACCATTTTTGCAAAATGATCAGCTTTCTTTCTGTAATCTTGAACCCAATTAGGGTCACCAAATTTTTCAATTGGAAAAATTTGATAAATAATATCAACTACTTCGCCAGTAACAATTTCAACTGTAATAGATAACTCAACTTCTTCGTATCCTTTTGCATCAGGATCATTCTTGTTTTGTTCTTGCCAGCGATATGTTGCATAAATTCTATCAGCATACATATCCATTTCAAATGTCTTTTTGAGTCCATCATGTATTGATTTTATTTCTGCTGGATCTACTAGTTTAATTGGTAGTCTGTAAAGTCCAATTTTGTACCCATGTAGTGGATAAACACCACGTTTTGCAGTTGAAGCTTCCATTGACCATACTCGATCTTTTAATAGTAATGACATCCGATTTTTATACCTCTAATTTAGTTAAAAATGTTTGTCAGTCATTATCATCTGGGCATGTAAGTTCTCGAAGTTCGGTGTATTTTTTTTCCATTGCTTCGGCGTGCATCATTACCTGTGATAAATCATAAGAATTCTTGGGAAAATACCATCTTATAGGAACCCAGTGTCCAATGCCATCCATATCATGAATCATTCCCTTATCAGCTTTGACGTTTAGTTTTTCATCTATAGATGTCTCTTTTACAGTAAGACCTCTTTTGGTTTTGTCTTCCATGATAAAATCTGTGTTGCTGTCTTTGATAAAATAAAAAGAGCCTTTCTTTAGAACAGGAAGGTCTAGAAGCAATTTATTTTTCCACAGGATTTCCTATCATGTTACCCCATTCAGTCCAAGAACCATCATAGTTCCGAACCATTGGATATCCCAGTAGATATTTTAGAACAAACCAACTATGTGATGATCTTTCTCCAATTCTACAATAACATATTACATCTTTGTCGGGTGTCACACCTTTTGATTCATAATTTTGTTTTAATTCTTCAACTGTTTTGAATGTTCCATCAGCATCATTAACTGCAGTTGCCCATGGAATATTATTTGCGCCAGGAATATGTCCACCCCTTTGTGCATGTTCCATCGGATATTCTGGAGGAGCAGTAATTTCGCCAGAAAATTCAGCAGGTGATCTTACATCAACCATAACAGAGTCTTCTCTTCCCAATATTCTGTTAACATCGAATAGATAAGCACGTAATCCTTCATCTGGAGGTTGTGCGTTGTATGTTGTTGATGTCATTTGTGGTTCATCAGTTGTGTAATCTTTGTTTTCTAATTCCCATTTTTTTCTTCCACCATTCATAATCTTTAGATTTTTATGTCCATAGTATTTGAAAACCCAGAAAACAAATGCTGCAAACCAATTGTTAAAGTCACCATAAAGAATTACTTCAGACACTGAAGTAATTCCATTTTTTGACATTAATGCTTCAAATTGTTTTTTGTTAATGATATCTCTTGTAACTGGATCGTTAATGTCACGTTTCCACCAGATGAGACTAGCGCCATTAATGTGACCTTTTTGATTTCCATTTACTGAATAA
>ERZ813253.195-NODE-195-length-23818-cov-5.308851_pt1 | contig 23818 bp, 16 predicted proteins | sample MGYA00520893_ERZ813253 | MGnify/ENA primary metagenome ERZ813253 (study PRJEB31669, sample SAMD00080414) | marine metagenome | biome: oceanic hadal pelagic zone biome; feature: marine hadalpelagic zone; material: sea water | place: Pacific Ocean:Izu-Bonin Trench...
CTAGAAAAAGAAAAGCCAAAAACCAAAAGAAGCAAAAATGTTTTTTGTTTCATCAGTTTCAACTTCATGCTGAGCATCCTAAATCTTGTATTGTAAGAGAAAAAAGTAAGAACAATGCCCAAAAACAAAAGCCCATAACCGATATAGGTTATAAGTGTGCCCCACCAATCATGGTTAACCGATAAAATAGTGCCTTTTTCATCCTTATCATAAGAGGATTGGAAAAGCCGATACCCTTTATAATTTAAAACATTATTCATGAAAATTTTGTAATCTATCTCCTTATCTCCATCAATTACACTTACCTCAGATGCAAAGGAGGATGGGCTCATAGATCCAGCATATCTTTCCAATTGAAAGTCCTTTAACTTAACATAAAATGGCGTTTGCAAATATTTTGCTCCATAGGAAAGTGTGAAGTTTAGCCCTCCCAAAGCAAATTTATTTTTAGGACTTACATATCCGCTTCCACCAATAAGTTCAATTTGTTTGCTTATCCCATTACAATTCACACTTACTATTAGAGCATCTTCAGCACCATTTTCCATTTTCAGGAATTTACTTGTCGATACTATTTTGGCTTTGGCATGAATTTCTTTTACCACAAATTGCAAGTTTTCAGCAGAATATAATTTTTTTGTTGTTAGATTATTTCTTTTGTTTTTAGAAAGAGTTGCAGTGCTTCTATCCAACATGCTCATGCTTTCGATATCAAAATTAGCCACCAACATCAGGCTATCATTGTAAAATAAGTTAATTGCCTTTTCTTGTGGATTATTTAAGGTAAAGGTATTATTTGCAATAATTTTCTGCTCCCCATCCAAAAGAAAAACAGATTGCATACCATTATTTCCTGGCACAACCAAATGCATAATAGCTTTGCCACCATCCGCATCATCCATCAATGAATCTTTTACATTTGGAATAAAATCGGCATATTTTATGCTTATATCATTTTCCAGAAAATTGACAGGAATAGAGAAATTATTATTGCTAATAGGGGAAAGAAAAAGCCTTTTGTCATACTCATACTGAAATTCTTTATCATCTACTTTTATTTGCAAATACAAATTATCAGAAACAAATTTATTTTCCATCTTTCCTTCTCTTATATGCATCATACCTTCTGTACCAAAATATCTTGTAGTGCCAGCCCCAATCAGAATAATAACAAAAGCAAGATGATAAACTAAAATCGTGATTTTACTCCAACAAAACATATTATTTTTGATAACATTCAGTATCAAACTAAGGCATAATAAAATCAGTATTGCTTCCAACCACCAAGCATTAAATATAAGGGCTTTAGCTGCTCTTGTGCCAAAATCGTTTTCAATAAAAGTGGCATAACCAATGGAAAAAGCGAAAGCAAACAACAATATTGCTGCAAACTTCGTGGATGATAGAAAGTTGAAAAGTCGATTAATCATTTGGAAATAATTAGTTTGCAAAACTATAATTTTGTTTGCTTAAAAAACTAATTTCGCTTCAAAAGTATGAAGAAGATTATTTTAATAGGAGCTGGCAATGTTGCACATCATTTAGGGAGCGCGCTTTGTTGTGTTGGTCATCAGATTATACAAGTAATTAGTAAAAATGAAAACAATGCAAGAGCATTAGCCGAAAGAGTCAATGCAGATTTTGGCACGGATATTACTAATATAAAAATGGCCGATTTTGTACTTATTGCCATAAATGATGATGCAATTGCTTCTGTTGCAGCCCAAATAAAAAACATGCCTTTCGCACATACTTCTGGAAGTGTAAGTATTGAAAATGGAGGAGTGTTTTATCCACTACAAACATTTAGTAAAAGCGTTTCTGTTGAAATAAAAAAGGTTCCTTTTTGTATAACGGCTGTGGATAAAAGTTTTGAAAACACCTTATTGGAAGTTGCCAATAGCATTTCAAATATTGTTTATCCAATTGATGAAATACAAAGGAAGATATTGCATTTAGCAGCAGTTTTTGCTTGTAATTTTTCTAATCAAATGTATTATATTGCTGAGGATTTATTAAAAAAAGCAGATTTGGATTTCGAAATGCTAAAGCCCCTTATAGCAGAAACTGCTAAAAAAATTATAAAAAATTCTCCATCAAGCGTACAAACAGGTCCAGCCCAAAGAAGGGATTTACAAACCATAAAAAATCAGATTAATTTATTAGAAGATGATGATTTGAATAGCATTTATAAGTTGATTACAAATCAAATTTTAAAGCAAAAATAGGATGCAAAAAATTACCGCTTTTTTTTACCTGATTCGCTTGCAAAACCTACTTATTGTAGCGCTGACTCAGTATTTTATTCGCTTATCTCTTACCAAAACATTTTTACCTTTTCCTGCTCTTAATGATTTAGAGTTTTTTCTCTTTGTTTTTACAACCATTTCAATCACTGCTGCTGGCTATATTATTAATGATATTTATGATGTAGAAACGGATTCAATTAATAAAAAGGGAAGGCTAATTATTGGTGAAATAATAAAAGCTAAAACGGCAATTATTTGGTATTCAGTTTTTAATTTAGTTGCCATTGCTTTAGGAGTATATTTGGCCATCCTTATAGGGAAACCTCTTTATAGTTTGATATTTGTGTATTGTATTTTCTTTTTGTGGCGCTATTCTAAATCCATGAAAAAAGCATTTTTAATTGGCAATATTCATGTAGCCATTCTCACCGCTTTAGTACTTATCAATACGGCTCTTTTCGATATTATTCCGAACATTCATTTTCCTGGAAACGAAAGCGGAGGGATGATTCTAAAAATAATTTTGGTTTATGCACTTTTCTCTTTTCTGCTTACTTTAATCAGAGAATTTGTAAAAGACATTGAAGATAAAGAAGGAGATAGTGCTATAAATTCGCATACTTTGGCTATTGTTTTGGGCATCAAAAAAACCAAAATAATTGTATTTTCTTTGTCCTTTTTAGTAGTAGGAATTGTGGGTTTTTGGCAGTATTTCCAGTTACAAATAATTTCTCTAAACAATATAAAATGGGATGGTGAAATTTATGAATCTGTGCTTATTTGGGGAACGGATAAATATGCCATAATTTACACTGCTATTTTACAAACCATTTTGCTATTTTTCATATTAAAGCTATACATTTCAAAAACAAAAACGGATTTTTACTATTTAAGTCAGCTTTGTAAAATCATCATGCTTTTAGGGATTTGTTCCATTCCGTTTTTCACTTATTTCTATCTGCAATAAAATGTTGCTGAGCAAACTGAAAAACAAGAAAATAATTCTTGGTTCTGCTTCACCAAGAAGACAAGAATTATTAAAATCTTTGGGTATTGATTTTGAAATTAGGGTTAGTGATTTAAAAGAAAAATATCCTAAAAACTTAAAAGAGAAAGAAATTTCTGAATTTTTAGCAACACAAAAATCAGAGCATTTATCAAAAACGCTTAAAGGTGAAGAGATACTCATAACAGCCGATACTATTGTAGTAAAAGGAGACAGGGTTTTAAACAAGCCAAAAGATAAGTTAGAAGCAAAAGAAATGCTAGAGTATTTATCTGGGGATGAGCATTTGGTAATTACATCCGTTTGTTTGCGAGATCAGCAAAATCAGGTAGTATTTTCATCAGTAACAAAAGTTTTTTTCAAATCGCTTTCTGCTGCAGAAATTGACTTTTATGTAAAAGAATATAAGCCATTTGATAAAGCTGGCGCCTATGGAATTCAGGAATGGATTGGCCTAGTTGGCATTGAAAAAATTGAGGGTTCGTATTTTAATGTGGTTGGTTTGCCAATAGCAAAATTGTATCAAAATCTTATACAATTTGTAGCTTTATAGCGTTTTCACCTCTACATTTTGTACTTTTGCAAACTAAAATCTGAAAAATGAAAAAAACAAGAAGATTTTCAATTTGCATAATTCTATTATGTTTTGCTTTATTGCAGGCGTGTATCCCTATGCGAAAGGTTGTTTATATGAAAAATAATCCGATTATAGAAAAAGAAATTATAATCACTCCACCGGTTCATCATCTAGAAATAGGAGATGTTTTATTTGTAAGGGTTTTAAGTTCAAATGATAAATCTTATGAATTTTTTAATGTGGAAACCAATACTAATTCATCTGCTAATAACACTTCCATGGCCTCTTTATACTTGAATGGCTCTACCATCAACAGTAAGGGCGTTATTGAAATTCCTATTATTGGAGAAATTTATTTGTTAGGAAAAAATTTAGAAGAGGCAAAAATTTCTATTCAGAAAGTAGTAGAAGAATATCTGCAAGATGCCATTGTAATTGTGAAATTGGCTAATTTTCAAGTTACTATTTTAGGAGAAGTAAATAAGCCAGGGACTTTTCCAGTTTTTAAAGAAAACGTAACTATTTTTGAAGCATTAGCCTTGGCAGGAGATTTGTCCGATTATGCCAATAGACAAAAAATAAAAATCGTGAGAACTTATAATAATAAGAAAAAGATTTACACTATTGATTTAACCAATCAGCAATTGCTTTTATCCGATTTTTATTATCTTAGAAATAATGATATGATTTATGTGGAACCACTTAAATATCGAACTTTTAGAAAATCTCAATCTCAGATTGTTTTATCGGCACTTACAACTTTAGCGCTTATGGTAAATGTATTTCTAAAAATTACGGAATAATATGATCGAATTTCAAAACAAAGAGCAAAGCCAAGAAGAAACCATAGATATAAAAGCGTTACTTTTAAAGTATTCTCATTATTGGTATTATTTTTTGCTTTCTTTCTTATTTTTTGGCTTTTTAGCATTTCTCAATAATCGATATACTGTTCCTGAATATAGCGTTTCTGCTACTCTTTTAATCAGAGATGATAGTAATACTCAATTAGGTGCTGAGAACTTACTTGAAGGATTAGAGATTTTTAGTGGAAAAAAGAATTTAAAGAACGAAATTGTAATTTTAAATTCTTATAGTATTACTGAAAAAGTAATTCGAGAATTAGGTTTAGGATTATCATATTTCCAACACGGTTTCTTTCAAACTAATGAACTTTTTGAAGATGCTCCTTTTAAAGTTATTATTGATTCTTCACACATCCAATTAACAGGTGTTGAATTTGGATTAAAAATAATTAATGAAAATCAATTTCAACTTTCGGTAAGTACTGAAGATCATTTCCCTTTCGATTTGAAAACTGAGAAGTTTGACAAAATATTATTAGCTAATATTAAAATTGATAAAACATTTGAGTTTGACGAAAAAGTTTCAAATGGTTTTTTCTCTTTCACAATTAATAAAACATTATTTTTTAATTTAGATAATATCATTGAAAATGGAAAAGAATTTTCATTTAAACTGCACCAAACGAATGTGTATGCACAAAAGTTAATTAGAGAAATAATCATAAATCCTATAAATAAAGAAACCTCTATTTTAAAGCTAAACATTAAAGGAAAAACGCCTAAAAAAAGCATAAAAATCCTTAATAAATTAACAGAAATTTATTTAAGAAATAGTTTGAACGAGAAGAATTTAATGGCCATTAATACCATTCACTTTATTGATGAGCAACTTTCTGTAATAAAAGATTCCTTAACACTTATTGAAAATCAACTAGAAGTTTTTAGAAAACAAAATCCAACTCTAGATATAGTTTATAAAGATTTTGGAACCTACTTCCAAAAACAAAAATTAGATAATACATTATCAGAGAAATCTGTAAATATTAAATATTATCAATCCTTATTGTCTTATTTAAAAGATGATAGTAATGCACATTCCATAGTGTCTCCAACATTAATGGGGATAAGTAACCCAGAGTTAAATGGCTTAATTCATCAATTATTACAATTAGGTTCTAAAAAAGACGAATTACAGTTAATTACTACTGAAAAGAATCCTGCTTATATAGCCGTTCTTTCTCAAATAAAACATACAAAAAATACTATTATTGAGAATGTTCGTAATCTTATTTCTTCTGCTTTAATTTATGAGAAAGATTTAAAAGTTAGAATAAATTCTTTTAACAATAAAATATACAAATTGCCTAAATTAGAAAAAAGCTATTTAATTCTTAAAAGAAAACATGAATATAATGAGCAAACTTCAATTTATCTTCAACAAAAAAGATATGAAGCTTCACTTGCAAAGGCTGGAACAGAATCGGATCATAAAGTCATTGATCCTGCTAGATTAGATAGTGATAAACCAATAACACCAAAAAAGGGGTTAACTTATTTTTTCGCTTTATTCTTTGGACTAATTTGTCCAATTGCATATATATCACTAAAAGAGTTCTTTAATGATACTATCTCTAGTAAATCAGATTTACAAGATTTTACTAATGTCCCAATTTTAGGTCTTGTTGGTCATAGTGAAAAAGAAAAAAGTTTGGTTATTACTATTGCCTCAAAATCTATTATTGCGGAATCATTCCGGACATTAAGGACTAATATTCAATATTTAGCAGCCCATAAAGTCAATAAAATAATTACTATCACTTCCTCAATTGGAAGTGAAGGGAAAACATTTATAGCTATGAATCTTGCTGGAATATTTGCATTATCAGGCCATAAAACAATTTTAATTGGTGGGGATTTAAGAAAACCAAAATTACATAAAGATTTTAATGTTAATGAGTCAAAAGGTTTAAGCAGTTATTTAATTCATAAATCCTCATTAGAGGAAGTAATTGAAAAAACTAAAATAGAAAGTTTAGATGTAATAGGATCAGGCCCAACACCTCCTAATCCTGCTGAGTTGTTGGATGGTCAAAGTATGCAAGAATTAATAACTAAGCTTAATAAAACGTATGATTATATAATTATTGATACACCACCAATTGGGCTTGTTACAGATGGCGTAATTTTAATGAGATATGCTGATATTAATTTATATGTTATAAGACATAATTATACTAGACGTAATATGCTAGGCGCTATGAATAATTTATTTGAACAGAACCATATTAAAAATATGCATATTATTATTAATGATTTTCAGCAAAGCCAATCGGTATATGGATATGGATACGGCTATGGTTACGGCTATGGTTACGGCTATGGCTACGGCTATGGGCATGGGTATGGTACTGATGGCTACGGCTATTATGAGGATGATGAGAAATCATAATTAGGGCTACACTTTATATTTCTTTTAATATTAGTTTTGCAAAAAATTAAAAGTCGTGAGTAAGACAAAAGGAAACCCAGCAAATAAAATACAAGATTTACAATTTTTTGGAGAATATGGAGGGGTAAATCCATCCATAGCCGATTCATCAACTTTTACCTATTTAGCAGGTAAAACTATGGGAGATGTTTTTGAAGGAAACCGTGAAGGCTGTTACCTTTATTCACGCCATGCCAACCCTTCCACTTCTTATTTAGGGCAAGCAATTGCAGGTATGGAATTTACAAAAGGAGCTATTCTTTCCGCATCAGGAATGGGAGCGATTACCACTACCCTTTTACAATTGTGTAGCAGTGGTGATGAAATTATTAGTAGCCGTACAATCTATGGTGGTACTTATGCTTTTATGAAAAACTATTTACCAAAGTTCAACATCAAAACAACTTTTGTAAATACAACTAAAGTTGAAGAAATTGAAAATGCAATTACTGATAAAACTAAGGTGATTTATTGCGAGACTATGAGTAATCCTTTATTGGAGGTTTCTGACATTAATACCATTGCTGAAGTAGCTAAGAAACACGGTATTAAATTTGTTGTTGACAACACTTTTACGCCTCTGATTTTTTCTCCAGCAAAAATGGGTGCTGATGTTGTTGTTCACTCTTTAACAAAATTCATTAACGGTACTTCCGACACGGTTGGTGGTGTTGTTTGTTCGGATGAGGAGTTTATTGGTGAAATGATTGATGTAAGTTCAGGAAGTGCTATGTTACTTGGCCCAGTTATGGATGCTATGCGTGCCGCTAGTATCCTTAAAAATATCCGTACGCTACATTTAAGAATGAAAAAACATTCAGAAAATGCAATGTATTTGGCCAAGCAATTCCAAAAAGATGGATTAAGAGTAATTTATCCAGGGCTTGAAAACCATCCTCAACACGAAATGATGAAAAATAGCATGAATGATGGTTTTGGTTTTGGTGGTATGTTTGTTATCGATACGAAAACGAAAGAGAAAGAGAAAGCAAATGAATTGATGGAAGAAATGCAGAATAACAACTTGGGTTATTTGGCAGTAAGCTTAGGATTCTACAAAACATTATTCTCAGCTCCTGGTCTATCTACTTCTTCTGAGATTCCTGAGGAAGAACGAGAAGAAATGGGACTGTCTGATAGTTTAGTGCGTATTTCTATCGGATTAGATAATGATATTGAAAGAACTTACCACACTATGGTGGACTGTATGAAAAAAGTTGGCGTATTATCATGAAGAAAACCCCATACATATTAGCGTTTCTGCCTATTCTATTTTTAATAGCACTGCTTTCTGTAAATGTAATATTATATGGTGATGATGTTTTAGGAGGATCTAACCAACTGGCACTTCTTTTTTCAGGAGCATTAGCGACAATTATCGGAATTAAATTTGGCGTAAAATGGAAAACTATTATTGAAGGAATTAGTGAAAGTATAAAATCAGTTGCGCCTGCTATTATTATTTTATTATTAATAGGCGCTTTGGCAGGAACTTGGCTACTTAGCGGTATTGTCCCAGCAATGATTTATTACGGATTACAAATATTAAGCCCAGAGATATTTTTGTTTGCTTGCTGTATTATTTGTGCTATTGTCTCACTTGCCACTGGTAGTTCATGGAGTACCATTGCAACCATTGGTATTGCGCTTTTAGGAATCGGGCAAGTATTGGGCCTGTCAACAGGACTAATTGGTGGAGCAATAATTTCAGGAGCTTATTTTGGAGATAAAATGTCGCCACTATCTGACACTACAAACCTAGCTCCAGCAATGGTAGGAACAGACTTATTCACCCACATCAGATACATGATGCACACTACAATCCCATCTTTTGCAATTACCCTAATCATTTTTTTTACAATAGGTTTTACTTTTGATACTTCCACATCAGAAAACATTGATGAACTTTTACAAGCCATCAGCAATTCATTTACTGTTAGTGTATGGTTATTTTTAGTTCCAGTTTTGGTAATTGTACTTATCATTAAAAAAACTCCAGCAATTCCTGCACTTTTAGCAGGGACTTTATTGGGAGGAGTATTTGCAATCATCTTTCAGCCAGAATTGATAAAACAAATAGCAAATACTGATACACTTAGCTTTAGTGCAGCATATTCAACAGTTATTAATGCAATGGGATCTGATATTTCCATTACTACCGAAAATGAGATGATTAGCAACCTCCTATCTACTAGTGGTATGGCTGGGATGCTCAATACTATCTGGCTTATTATTTGTGCTATGGTGTTTAGTGGTGCAATGGAAGCAACAGGGCTACTGAGAAGAGTTGCTGAGCCAATCATCAAGTATGCTGACAGTACGGGAAGTTTAATTGCTACTACTGCTGGTACATGTATCTTTTTCAATATCACCGCTTCTGATCAATATATAAGCATTGTTGTGCCTGGTCGTATGTTTGCCGATACTTACAAAGAAAAAGGACTTGCCCCCGAAAACTTAAGTAGAACCATAGAGGATAGCGGAACAGTAACTTCTGTGCTTATCCCTTGGAATACTTGTGGAGCAACACAATCGGCAATATTAGGGGTGGCTACTTTTGCTTATTTACCTTTTTGTTTTTTCAATCTTATTTCGCCACTAATGACTATTGCTTATGGCTATTTGGGGATAAAAATAAAGAAATTAAAAGCTTGATTTTGAACAAATAAGATTTTATTATAATCTTTGAAAAACAATAAGATATTGTATTATATTTGCACCCTGAATTTAATAAAACCTAAAAACAGATAAAATGAAAAAAATTTACCTAAGTATTTGTGTAGCCATCCTTACTACTAGTGTTTTTGCACAAATAGAAAATGAAAAAAACAATGTGATGAATACAAATTTGAATAAATTTTATTCTCAATCACAAAGTCAAGCAGCATCTTTATCAAAAGCTCCTCCATTTTTTACAGATGATTTTTCTACCCCTTCTAATTGGACTTTGATTGATTTGGATTGGGGAGGCGCTCAAAACTGGATCATCACTACTAACGGTCCTCAAGGGCCCTATTCTCAACCAATGGGAGCAATTTCATCTACTTCAGCTTCAAACGGATTTGCATTATACGATTCTGATTTTTTGAATACTGCTTATACCAATCAGAATGCACTTTTAATATATAATTACCCAGTAGATTGTTCAAACTATGCATATGTAAATATCAATTTTGAATCTTACCACAGAAAATTTCACGATTCTGTCTTTGTAGAAGTGAGTACCGATTCAATTACTTGGGATAGGTATGAAGTACATGCCGATTTGGGTGTAACGGATGCATCTTCAAATCCTGAATTTGTATCCGTAAATGTTTCTGCAACAGCTGGTAGTCAACCAGTGGTTTATTTCCGTTTCCATTATGAAGGAGAGTGGGATTATGCTTGGATGTTAGATGATGTTTCTTTCACAGAAACTCCTGATAATAAGCTAACAATTTCTAATGAAACTTTTGGTGGTTGGTGGATTGGTTACCTAACTGCTGGAGGCATGGGGTTAGATTATACTTTCAATCCCATGAATCAAGTAACAGCAAATCCTTACCATTTTGAAGCAGTATTGAAAAATCAAGGAATTGCTACTCAAAACAGCAAATTACATATTGAAGTTCTAGATGATTTGAATGCGCAAGTATTCAGAGATTCATCTAGTAATTTTACTTTAGCTATGGCAGAACAAGATACAGCAGAGGTGACTAATTCCTTCTTACCACAAAATATGGGAATTTATTTTATGGACCTTTGGGGTGTAGGCGATTCAGCACTTACAGATACTACCAAGATGGCTTCTATTGTAACCGATTCTGTTTACGGAAGAGACTGGGGGCAAAAAGATGGTTCTTGGCGAGTCGGAAGATCGTGTGGCGGTATGGTTCTTGGTGTTGATTTTGATATTTATGTTACGGATGACTTGACTTCCGTTTCAGCATATGTAGCTGATATTTCTGTTCCGAATGCAGTGATGTTTGGTGCGCTTTATGAAATAGATCCTCAAGGAGATCCTATTTGGCTAGCACAGACGGATGATTATACTATCAAGCAAACGGATTTGGATAATTGGGTAACCATTCCTTTCAATGGCGCTCAAATCCTTTCAGCCGGAACTGCTTATATGATTGCTATTGGTGGTTATGCCCATCCTTTGGATACTTTTGCAATTAGTGTATCGGGTAATGCTCGGCCGAACACTTGTTTTATTCAGGATAATGGTTGCGGATTGGGTTCTGGTGTTTTTGGAGATTGGTACTGGCTATCAAGCGTCCCCATGATTAGAATGAACTTTGGTAATGCCCTATTTAATCCTTGTGCAGGGTTTTTTGTTTCTACTACTTCAACAGATGCCACTTGTGGGCAGAGTAATGGATCAATTTCAGCCATTACTAGTGGTGGAACCTCACCATTTACCTATTCTTGGTCTACTGGCTCTTCATCGCAGACTGTTTCTGGATTAAGTGCGGGTTCTTATCAAATAAATGTTACAGATGGAAATAACTGTACGAGTTCTTCAACAGGAACAATTAATCAGATTTCAGGAATTACAGCGACCACATCAACCACTCAAACAACTGCTTGTACTTCTTCTGATGGTACGGCTACTGTAACTCCTTCAGGAGGAACGCCACCATATTCATATTTCTGGAGTAATGGAGATGTAACTCAAACTGCGGATAGTTTAGCAGTTGGTCAATGGTCAGTAATTATTACAGATGCTAATGGCTGTAATGAAAATGCAATTGCTTTAGTTTCTAGTGTTGCTTCACCAACTGCTGTTATAGACTCCAATGGAGTAACTAATGTAAGTTGTTTTGGAGCAAATGATGGTAGTGCAAATGTACAAGCATCTGGAGGCTCACCGCCATATTCATATTCTTGGAGTAATGGTGCTAGTACACAAAATTTAAGCAATGTCACATCTGGAACTTATATAGTTACTGTTACAGATGCTGCAAATTGTGATGTTTATGCTTTGGTTACAATAACTCAACCTGACGATATAGTGGGCTCAACGTCAATGACAGCTGAGAGTGGTGTTGGGCAAAATGATGGAACGGCTACAGTAAGTATAATTTCAGGAGGCATTACTCCATATACATATTTATGGGACGACCCCAGCAGTCAAACGACATCAACAGCTACTGGCCTTGCTGGAAATACTACATATACTGTTATAGTTACTGATGCTAATGGCTGTATAAAAACATTCTCTGTTTTTGTTGTGGGAATAGGTGTAGGTGTTAATGATCAATCATACAGTAACAAAGTAAGAGTATATCCAAATCCTACATATGGAAAAATCACAATTGATTTAAGAAATACTACCACTGATAATTACACAATAACAGTAAGTAATATTCTTGGAGAAAAAGTATATGCTACTTCCACTTTTGTAAATGGAACTTTCAAGCAAGAAATTGATTTATCTAATTTTGGTAAGGGAGTATATCTATTAAATATTAGCAATTCTAATACCACTATTACTGAACGAATTGTAGTTGAATAACAACAATTAAATAACTTTAAAATACAATTAATATGAAAAAGATTCTAAGTATCGCTATCCTAATGTTAGCTACTATGCTTTCATTTGGACAAATGCTTTATCCTACAAGCTTCACATTTGAAAGTAAAGCAACTAAAAAAGTAAGCACAATTCCAAACATAAAATCTGCTGCTCCATTCTGGACTGAAGATTTTTCAAATGGAATTCCTTCTACATGGACTAACTCCACTGCTCCTTGGGAGTACAGAGGTTCTGGCACTTCACCAGGAGTTAATACAGGAAGTCAAGGAGCTTACGGAACAAATAGCGGAACCATCAACTCGGCTACTGCAAGTAATGGATTTATCATTTTCGATTCGGATTATTACGATAATAATGGTACTGTAGGAAATTTTGGAAATGGTCCATATCCTACGCCTCATAATGGCGATTTAAAAACAGACATGATTGATTTATCGACATACACAGATGTTATGGTGAAAATGAATAGCTATTTCAGAACTTTTCAAGGACAAGCGTTTATCAGGTTCTATGTAAATGGAACGTATAATTCACAAGTTGAAGTTCATACTGATCTTGATGTAAACGATTCATCTCCTGATGATGATGTATTACTGGTTAGAATGCCAACTTCCGTACCAGGAAATACAAATGTACAGATTGAATTTCAATTTGAAGGAACTACTCAATCAAATGTTAATGGTTCAGGATATTATTTTTGGATGATAGATGATATTGAGCTTATGGAAACACCAGCACATCTAATGGATGTAACGGATGTTGTACATGGAGGTTGGAATTCAATTCCTGTATCTCAAGGTTTTAGCATGGATTATACCTTCAAGCCTCTTATTCAATCTAATGCTAATCCTTATACTTTTGAGATGATTTTGGCTAATATTGGTGCTAATGATTTAACTGGAGCGCAAATGAATATTGAAGTATATGATGATATCAATACACAAGTTTTTTCATCAAACTCTACCCCTACTACACTTGTACCATTAGATACGGCTGTGTTTGTTGCAAATCAGACTTATGCTCCTACCAATACTGGAATTTATAACATGCGTTTTTGGGGAAGTTCTGATAGTATAACATATACCGACACAACTTATATGCAAGCCATTATTACGGATACTGTGTATGGAAGAGATTATGGAAATCCATCTGGTGCTTGGAGAGTAGGCAGGCAATGTGGAGGATTGCAAGTAGGAAATATTTTTGATATTTATGCGGCAGATGAACTGACTTCTGTTTCTACTTATGTAGCTGATTATTCTGTAGCAGGAGCAATAATGTTTGGAGTATTGTATGAAGTGGACACTACCTCAAGCCCAATGGGTTTCATTTTGATTGATCAAACGGATGACTATATCATTCAGTCAGGTGATTTGGATAACTGGGTAACTATTCCTTTTAATTTTGCAATCAATATTGACCCAGCTTTTGGGCAACAATACATGATTGCAATTGGTGGATACGCCCATCCTCTTGACACTTTTGGAATAAGCGTTTCGGGTGATGCAGAAGTTACCATGTCCAGAATTCAAGATAATGGTTGTGATTTAGGTACTCAGGGTTTTGGCTATTGGTATTGGGTTTCTGAAACGCCAATGGTACGAATGAATTTCGGAACCCCTTGGACACCTCCATCATCTATTAATGAAACTACCTTTAATGGAAAAATAAGTATTTATCCAAACCCAACTAATGGCATTTTCACTATTGAAATGAATGATGTAGTGAAGGATATTTATACTATAAAAATTACCAATGTATTGGGGCAAACAATATTTACAAATTCTCAATTGGTTAATGGTATTTACAAAGAAAATATCGATTTATCTGCTTTCCAAAAAGGGGTATATTTAATTGAGATTAAAAATTCTTCTTCTACAATCACCGAAAGAATTGTTGTAGAATAATTTCTATAAAATAATTTTAAAAGAGCCCTGTTCCATAATTTTGGAATTGGGCTTTTTATTTCAAATAAAATCTTTAAGTTTGCCTTTCAAATTAAAACTAAAAATTATGAAAAAAACACTACTATTTTTAGCCATTTTATTTTCAGTATCTATAATGGCACAACAAAATTCTCCAGACGGAATACAAACAGAAAAAATTATACAACAAAGTCAAAACTCTGCCAAAAGCCAAACTCCAATTTGGTCAGAAGATTTTGGAAATGGCTTTCCATCAGGATGGAGCACTTACACTAATAATGCAGCAGGTGGTATAGCAACTTGTCCTTGGAAACATACATTTTCTGGTTCTTGGGGTTTTTGGAATTCTAATCAAGGGCAATCAGTTGCATCAGCCATGAGTTCAACCACAGCTTCTAATGGATTTTTAATTTCTGATCCAGATTCTGCTAACCATTGGAATTACGGACAGCCATCAGGAAGCACTTATGAGTATATGGAATCTTATTTCACAACAAATGCTATTGATTTATCTGGTTGGCCCAGTGTAAGTTTAGAGTTTCAGCAAACATTTAGGTTTAATAATAGCTTAAACTTAAAAGTTTCTATTAGTACTGATAGCGTGATATGGACCGACTACAATGTGCAAGGTAATGCAACTAACAATACTCAATCTCCAGACCCTCAATTTGTAAGTTTGAATATTACACCTATTGCTGGTAATTCACCTACAGTTTATATCCGAATAGGTTGGGAAGCCAGGGTTTATTATTGGATGATTGATGATATGCAAATAGTAGAAACTCCCCCAAACAAAATAGAATTATTAGATGAGACTTTTGGAGGATGGATATTAAGCAGCCCTTCTACAACTGGCGATATGGGTATCCCTTATACATTCAATCCTATCGTACAAGCAACAGCTAATCCTTATAGAGTTGAGGGTAGAATCATAAATCAAGGTGGTACAAATCAATCAAATACACAATTAAATGTAAATGTGATAGATGATATTAATGTGAGTGTTTTTTCTGATAATAGCACTCCTGTTATATTAAATGTTTCTGACACTATTACAGTTGGAACAATTAATACATTCGCACCTACAAATATTGGTAAATATGATTTTGATATTTGGGCTTCATCAGATAGTGCATTAACTGATACAGTTACAAGAAGTTCAATAGTAACAGATACTGTTTACGGTAGAGATTATGATTGGAATACAGACGGAACTAATGCTGGAAGTGGTTATTATTTAGGAAGGCATGCATGTGGTCAGGTTTTAGCTAATGCTTTTGAGATTTATGCGCCAGACACAGTAACTTCTATTTCGTTCTTTGTTGATGACCAATCAGTTGTTAATTCGTTCTTGAAGGTTGAATTATATGAGTATGATCCGACTGGTAGCTTAAACAGTGCGCCACCTATATGGCTTGAATCATCAGATGACTACGCTCTTACAAGTAGCGATATAGGAGCTTGGGTAACTTTAAAATTAAATAGTCCAGTTTCAGTATTTCCTGGAACAGGTAATACGGCATATTTAGCAGCTGTACATGGATATGCTCATCCAATAGATACAACTTTAATTAGTTCTTCTGGCTCTGATGGAGTGGTTAGTTTTATTCAGGATAATGGTTGTAATATTGGAAATGGAACTCCATCTTTTGGATATTGGTATTCTGCATCTAAAACACTAATGATAAGAATGAATCTAGGTAATGTTTACATTGCTACATCTATTAATGAAGATTCTTTTGCAAAAAGCATTGTGCTTTATCCTAATCCTGCAACTGACAAAGTTACTATTGACTTGAATAACCAGAAATCGGAAAGATTTAACATTAAAATTACCAATGTATTGGGGCAAGTTGTTTTTTCTGATATAAAGGATTATTCCATTCATGCCAAACAAACAATTGATGTTTCTGCTTTTGTAAAAGGGGTATATCTATTAGAGGTTAAAAATAAGGAAGAATCGTTTTTTCAAAAGATTGTTGTTGAATAAGCTTTTTCTAAAATGAAAAAGATATGGTTACTATTTATTTTCTTTCTGCCATTTATTACATTTGCACAAATACAAACTGTAGGTTTATTTCAGTATGATACAGGTGCTTTTGACGGTTATACGCTTTTCTCTCCAGATGAAGGCACTTACCTCATTGATAATTGCGGAAAATTAGTTCACTCATGGCAAAGTACTTATAATGCTGGAAATGCTTCTTATTTATTGGAGGATGGCACTTTATTAAGAGCTTGTAGAATTCAAAATACAGTTTTCAGTGGAGGCGGAAGTGGGGGTAGAGTAGAAAAAAGAGATTGGGACAATATACTTTTGTGGTCTTATAATTTTTCTGACAATTCCTACTATCAACATCATGATATTGAGCCCATGCCAAATGGAAATATCTTGGTTTTGAGTTGGGAGTATAAATCATCAATTCAAGCAATTATGGCCGGAAGAGAACCTTCCGCATTAGCTGATAATGAGATTTGGCCAACATATGTTATGGAGGTTCAGACACAAGGTAATAACGGAATAAATATTATTTGGGAATGGTATTTGTGGGATCATTTGGTGCAAGATTTTGATCCTTCAAAGCCAAATTATGGTGTTGTTGCAAATAAAGCTGAACTTTTAGATATCAATTTCTATTCTGGCAATGGTAAAAAAGATTGGTTGCATTGCAATTCCATTGACTTTAATGCGCAAACAGATGAAATTGTAATTAGTAGCAGAACCCTTTCCGAATTTTATATTATTGATCATAGTACGACTACTGTTGAGGCGGCTTCTCATTCAGGAGGAAATTCAGGAAAAGGGGGCGACATACTCTATCGTTGGGGTAATCCTTCCGGGTATAATAACGGATCCATTAATGACAAAAAACTTTTTGGACAACATGATGTGCATTGGATTGCTGATAGTTTGCAAGATGGAGGAAAAATTATGATTTTTAATAATGGACAAGGAAGATGGTTTAGCTCGATTGACATTGTAAATCCTCCAAAAGATGGAAGCGGCAATTATTTTCTAAATACTAATAATACTTTCGATCCTGATTCTGCTGAGTGGACTTATACCGATCCTAATCCAACCAATTTTTATGCTTCTTATATTTCTGGGGCACAAAGGTTAAAAGGAGGGAATACCCTAATTTGTGATGGTGCTAACGGAACCTTTTTTGAGGTGGATAATAACAAAACACAAGTATGGAAGTATATTAATCCTATTATCAACTCAGGACCTTTGTCACAGGGGACTGCTATTGCCTCAGGTCAAAATGGATGGGTAAATGCCACTTTTAGATGCACCAGATATGCACCAAACTATCCTGCTTTTCTAGGAAGGAATTTAGTGGCTGGAGTTCCAATAGAGCTAAATCCTATTCCATCAAATTGTGATATGAGCACTACAATAAGCGAACAAGTGAACTTAAATAAAAACAAAGAGTTACTCTATATTACAGATTTGCTAGGCAGAAAAACTTTACATCAGAATAACAAAATTCTATTTTTTATATATGATGATGGAACGGTTGTAAAAAAGCTTTTATTAGAATAATAATTAAACTAAAAATGAAAACAGCAGTATTATTATCAGGATGTGGAGTGTATGATGGCACTGAAATTCACGAATCTGTTTTTGCATTACTAGCGCTTTCTAAAAACAATCTGGAATACATTTGTACAGCCCCAAACATCAAGCAACATCATGTAGTAAACCATAAAACAGGGGAAGAAATAAATGAAGAAAGAAATGTATTGGTAGAATCAGCTCGAATAGCAAGAGGAGATATTATTTCGCTTTCCAAATTAAATAAAAACGAAATTTCCTCTCTTGTAATTCCTGGTGGATTTGGTGCAGCTAAAAATTTAAGCAATTGGGCATTTAAAGGATCAGAAGGAGAGGTTTTGACTGAAGTAAAAGATTTGATTTTACATTGCATAGAAAATAAAAAACCAATCGTTTCTCTTTGCATATCGCCTACGCTTATTGCAAAATCTTTAGAAGCAACAGCATACCATCCGCTTCTTACCCTTGGTACAGCTTTCGAAAAATCAGAATATAATATTGTAGAAATTCATGAGGCAATTTCTTCAGTTGGTGCAACAGCTATCGATAAATCGATAAAAGAAATATGTGTGGATGAAAATTTGAAAATCATTTCTGCCCCTTGCTATATGATGGATGCAAAAGTGGATGAAATTTACGCCAACACAAAAATGGCTATTGATAAACTCTCGGACTTTTTAAAACACTAAACAAAAAACCCCGCAATGCGGGGTTTTCAATTAGTGTGTGGTGCCTCCAGGAATCGAACCAGGGACACATGGATTTTCAGTCCATTGCTCTACCAACTGAGCTAAGGCACCAAGCTAATTGGGGCTGCAAATTTAATCGTTTTTTTCTTTTAGAGAAATATTTTTTTGTTTTCATACTCCCCGCTTTTGAAATGTTTAATTTTGCCACCAAACTATTCTAATGAATCTTATAATTGATATAGGAAATACTACAACTAAGGTTGCTATTTTTGATGGAGAGGAATTAATAAAACATCAAATTTTAAATCAACCCTCTGTTTCTGCTATTGTTCTTTTTAGTAAGGTACATCATATTTCTAATTCAATAATTTCATCTGTAAAACAAAAGGATATCATTTGCAATGAATTAATCACCCATTTTAATGCTCTTTTTCTTACTCACAAAACAGAGATTCCTATATCTACTAATTACAATACCCTCAAAACATTAGGAATGGATAGGCTTGCTGGAATTGTGGGGGCAAATAAGGAGTATCCAAATAAAAATATTTTAGTTATTGATTCTGGAAGTTGTATTACTTTTGATTTTTTTATGGAGGGGACATATTGTGGCGGGAGAATAAGCCCAGGACTTCAAATGCGTTATGATGCATTACACACTTTTACCAATCAGTTGCCACAAATTAGCATTTCTGATGCGCATTTTACATTAGGAAAGGATACCAATTCCTCTATTATCTCTGGCGTTCAGCAAGGAGCAATAGATGAAATGGCTACAGTAATTGATACTTTCAGAAAAGAAAATAAGGATTCTGTCGTTATATTGTGCGGTGGAGACTATAAATTCTTTGATAAACACTTAAAAAATAGCATATTTGCAGACCCTTTTTTAGTGCTAAAAGGACTTAATATAATTCTTGAATTCAATGCGAAATAACAAAATCTATCTTTTCCTTCTTTTTTTATTTTTTTATGGGGGAAGTGTAATAGCCCAAAACCAAACAAATTCTCCTTATTCCCGCTTTGGTATTGGAGATTTGCAATCTAATATCTTATCAGAATATGCGGCAATGGGCGGCACTTCCATTGGAAGTTATAATCCCAATATTATAAATCCCTACAACCCAGCTTCTTATTCTGCGTTTAAGACAAACTCTTTTATATTCTCAACGGGAGGGATGCACCAAACTACTAAAATGCAAACTACAAATTTGGAGCAAATAACCAACAACTCCTCTTTTTCTCATATTTTATTAGGATTCCCTTTATCCAAAAAGATAGGGGCAAGCGCTGGTCTGTTGCCATTTAGCAATATTGGTTATGCTTTCGAAACAGATTCATTAAAAAATGGTATTGGACCGGTTAATTATGAGTATAATGGTAATGGAGGTCTTAATGTTTTGTATGTTGGAGCAGCTTATAGTTTAAACAAAAACCTATCGGTTGGGGCAAATGCTAATTATCTTTTTGGAGGGCTCAACAGAAATAAAAAAGTAATTTTTACAGATGGGGAAACCTTTAATACGCGAAATACCAGCAGTATTTCTGCTAAGGGGTTCTTCTATCAATTAGGCTTGATGTACAATAAGGATTTTAATGAGAAAATGCATCTTACTTTTGGCTTTACCGCCAACAACAATGCTAAAATTTCTGCAAAAAGAACTGTGCTTACTGAAACTTATGAAATCCTATCTTCTATTTATGAAGTGGTGAAGGATACAATTGAAGATTACTCTATTAGCGGCTGTGAGGATTGTAATATGATTTTACCGCAAAACCTAGCTGTGGGTGTTTCGCTTAATATGGACAATAAATGGTTACTTATGGCTGATTTTTCTATTCAGGATTGGTCAGAATACAGTATGTTTGGCGAATCTGACTCTTTGGCAAACAGTATGAAATTCTCTGGGGGATTGCAATACACAGCCGATAATATGTCTGTAAATAAATACTGGAAACTCATCAAATTTCGATTTGGAGGTAAGTTTCAGCAATCCTATTTGCAATTATACAACACCCAACTAAACGAAAAAAGTATGAGTTTTGGCTTAGGGCTTCCACTTAGAAAAACAAAATCAGAAATAAATCTTTCAGTTGAGGTAGGCGAAAGAGGAACTACAAATAATAACTTAATAAAAGAACAATTTTTGCGTTTTCAAATTGGGCTAAGTCTTAGTGATATTTGGTTCGTAAAAAGAAAATACGATTAAAAAAAGAAAAAAATGAGGAAGATATTTGGAATATTATTTTGCATTTTAATTTTAGGTGAGGGGCTAAAAGCACAACCAAAATATGGAGAAGATAGCGTGAATTGTGTGATAAATCTCTCTTTGTACAGGGAATACTATAAGCAAAAAAATTATGATGACGCCATAAGCCCATGGAGGTGGGTTTATAATAATTGTCCGTCTGCTAATGGTAATATTTTCAAAAATGGACCAACACTCATTAAATATTTAATGAAGAAAAATCCAGAAAATAAGCAAGCTTATATCGACACCCTTATGATGATTTACGATAAAAGAATTCAGTATTTTGGTAAACAGGGATATGTATTGGGCAAAAAAGGAGCCGATTTAATAAAATATTCTCCTTCCTCTTATGAGCAAGCTTATTCTATTTTAGGTAAATCCTTAGAAATGCAGGGAAATAGCTCGGAAGCAGGTGCTTTGTTAGCTTATTTTAAAGCCGCTACCTTGATGGAAAAAAACGGAAAAATAGATAAACAAGTTGTCTTAGAATGTTATGCTAAAGTAGCTGAAATAACAGATTATAATTTGTTAAATAATACAAAAAAGGAAAAGTATTATAACCAATCTTCTGAGATCATTGAATCCCTTTTTGCCCCATATGCCAATTGTGATGATTTGATTGGGATTTATTCTTCCAAGTTTGATAATTCCACTGATGATATTGATTTGCTAAAAAGAATCACTCGGCTTCTAGAGAGTAAGGAATGCACAAATAATTCCCTTTATTTTGATGCAGCAACCAAGCTATATTCTTTGTCTCCATCTGCATTGTCAGCAAGTAAAATGGGAAAATTAAATGTTTCAAAAAAGAAACATTCTCAAGCAATTGATTATTTTAAGCAAGCTGTCAAATTAGAAGGGGAGGACAAAATACGAGCAAGATACTATCTGGAATTGGCAGATGCCTATCGTATTTCGGGCTCCTATAGCACAGCGAGAATGATGGCTTTTAAATCAGCAGAATTACGCCCAGAATGGGGAGAGCCATTTATCAGCATTGCCAATAGTTATGCTTCATCTGTTAAAAAATGTTCCTCAACCGACTTTGAATCCGCATCCATTTATTGGGTAGTTGTCGATAAATTTATAAAAGCAAAATCTGTGGATGCTTCAGTTGCCAATAAAGCAAACAAAGCCATTGCTACCTATTCCAAATTTTTTCCAAATACAGAACAATGCTTTTTTGAAGGCATAGAATCCGGACAAACTTTTTTAGTAGAATGTTGGATAAATGAAAAGACAAAAGTAAGAACAAGAGATTGATGGTTTTCCTTAGAATAATTTATATACAAAGCGTAATATTATGTTTTTGTAGTTTTCTGTTTTCCGCTTGTAGTAACGATCCGAAAATTGTTGAAACTTTCGCAACCAATAAGAACTTACCTACCGAAACCATAAAGGAAGCAGAATTAATTTATACTGAAAAAGGAAAGGTAAAGGTAAAAATAATCGCAAAAAAAATTGAGCGATATACTGCAACTTCCACAATTAACTTTTCTGAAGGTATTGTCGTTCATTTTTATAATGATTCCGCCATTATTACTTCCACACTAACGGCTCAAGAGGCAAGTATTGACGAAAAAAAGGAGCAAATGATGGCGCAAGTAAATGTGGAGTTAGTAAACCAAAAACAAGAAAAATTAAATACCGAACAATTGATTTGGGATGAAAAATCAAACCTTATTTTTACTGAAAAATTAGTGAAAATAACTACTAAGGATGAAATCATTTTTGGGGAAGGATTTGAGTCCACTCCCGATTTTTCATCCTATAAAATTACAAATGTGAGAGGTAGTATTAATATCAAAGATATAAACGACACTTTGAATTAGATGGTTTTTACCTAACTTTACCAAAAAATGGAGATTTTCCTAATTACAATTACCCTTTTGCTGTCGGCTTTTTTTTCAGGCATGGAAATTGCTTTTATTTCTGCCAACAAATTAAAATTAGAGCTTGATAAAAAATCAAAAAACTTTAGTTCAAAAATTATTTCTGTTTTCACAAAACAAGAGTCTCATTTTATTGTTAGCATGCTTATTGGCAACAACATTGCCTTAGTAGTTTATGGAGTGATGATGGCAAAAATTTTAGAATATAATTTAAGTGAATTTATTGGCTCTGCATTCCTTTTAATTATAGCACAAACCATTATTTCCACCCTTATTATTTTAGTGGTAGCAGAGTTTATTCCAAAAGCTATTTTTAGGATAAATTCAAATAGGGTATTAAAGTTTTTTTCTCTCCCTTTAATAATTTCTTACCTATTACTTTATCCTTTTATTCTGCTGATGATTACTTTGTCGAAATGGATTTTAAGGACCCTATTCAAAGTAGAAATAGACGAAAACCAAAGGTTATTTGACAGGGTAGATTTAGATGCTTATTTAAGCATGCTCAACGGCCAAGAAGATGAAAATATGGAAGTTGAAATGTTACAAAACGCCCTTGAACTTCCAAGCATAAAAACCAGAGAATGCATGGTCCCTAGAACTGAAATTGTTGCCTTAGAATTAAAGACGACTATTTTGGAACTCAAGGATAAATTTATAAAGTCAAAACTTTCGAAAATCCTTATTTATAAAAATGATATTGACAATATAATTGGTTATGTACATTCGCGAGATTTATTCAAAAAACCAAAACGAATAAAATCAATTTTGATGCCAATACCTATTGTAACCGAAACAATGGTGGCAAGCGATTTACTCGAACTTTTTATCAATCAGCACCGAGCAGTTGCAGT
>ERZ813253.196-NODE-196-length-23812-cov-7.464809_pt1 | contig 23812 bp, 24 predicted proteins | sample MGYA00520893_ERZ813253 | MGnify/ENA primary metagenome ERZ813253 (study PRJEB31669, sample SAMD00080414) | marine metagenome | biome: oceanic hadal pelagic zone biome; feature: marine hadalpelagic zone; material: sea water | place: Pacific Ocean:Izu-Bonin Trench...
GCTCTATGCGGGACCATTGCTCATCGGAAAACCAGAATAATTCAGCCATTTCACGACCTCCTTGGTTGGAGACAGTGAATCATGTTCAAATCAATTTGGGAATCCTGTTAATGGGTCCGGACCCTAGGGTGTGCATCACCCCGTAGAGATAACGAATGGCGTTAGAGTATCATCCCTATGTCGGGACAATTGTTTTATGCAATTACAACACGGGTTTTAAGCTGCCAGAAATGGTCAAAAAACGCCCTGCGGTAATTATTTCGCCAAGATTACGTCGCAGGGATGGGCTTTGTAGTGTTGTGCCGTTGAGCCAAACCGCACCAAAAGAAGTACAGGAATATCACTACGAACTTATACTTGAGAGACCGCTCCCTAAGCCATGGAACTCTCCGAGTTATTGGGTCAAAGCCGATATGATTTCAACAGTAGGATTCCATAGACTTCATTTAATTGGGATCGGTAAGGATCATGAAGGGAAAAGAAAATACTTAACTTCGCGTATTCCCGACTTAGACTTAATAAATATTAAGAAATGCGTCCTCAATGCGCTGGGAATGACTATCTTGACATCTCACCTTTGAATACCTATTGTAAATACATCCCGCTCTGCGAGAGCATCGGGCATTGAGACTGTCTCTTTCGGAGAGGCAGCCAGCCTTAGCACAGGCGATAACAAGCCCCGCTAGGGCTGCTGATTTGGGCGCTGCCGGAAACGACAGCGCCCTTGTTTTTGTGGCTTCAACCGTCAACCAATCACCTTGTCGGGCCGAAAAATATTCAGGGACTTTCGGGTGTGCTTGCCACCCAAACCCACCCCCCTTTAGCGGTTCTCGCCGGGGCTCCAGAGAACGTCCGCAGCACCGCCGTCATTGGCCTGGCGCGACAGAACGAAGAGATGGTCGGAGAGCCGGTTTACATAGAGAATGGAGAGCGGATTGATCGGCTCGGCCTCGGCCAGGGCGGTCATCCCGCGCTCGGCGCGGCGGGTTATGGTGCGCGCCAGATGGAGCGCCGCCGCCAGCGCCGTGCCGCCCGGCAGGACGAAGGAATCGAGGGGCTCGAGGTCGCCGTTGATCAGGTCGATCTCGCGCTCAATGCGATCGATCTGGCCCTGGCAGATGCGCAGGGCTTCGACGCCGTCGGCGATCGGCCGGCACAGGTCGGCGCCCAGGTCGAAAAGATCGTTTTGGATGCGCCGCAGCATTTGCGCCGCCTCGCCGCTCGCTTCGAGGCGGGCAACGCCGATTGCCGCGTTCGCCTCGTCGACGGCGCCATAGGCCGCGACCCGGAGATCGTGCTTGGCCACCCGGGCGCCGTTGCCCAGCGAGGTCTCGCCCTTATCACCGCCCCGGGTGTATATGCGCGTCAGTTTCACCATGTCACTCGCTCCACCATGTCACTCGCCTCCGGCCCGGTTGATCAAATAGAGGGAAAACATTAACCCCACCGCCAAGGCCTGCAAAGCGACTCGCGCCCGCATCAGCTTGTTGCCGTATTTGGCGTTGAACGCCCCACCGCGCACCATGGCGATGACGCCGGCAAGCAGCGCGGCGACGGTGGCGGCGAGGGCGATGGCGACGAAGATTTCGAGCATTCGGAAGCCTTATACCAAGGAGCGATGAGAGGGGATACAGCGATGCGGGCGCTGTACGGGCATGGGGGATTGACGTAAATTCCAGCGATGTTCGATTCCTCTCCCCGACGGGCGGGGCCACTGCCGGTCTGGCCTTATTATTTTACTGCCGTGGTGGTCGCCGTGGCCGGCTTGGCGATGATCTGGATTTGGACGCCCGACGACTTTCCGCCCAAGGCCGATCTGGTCAAGGTCAATGGCGACATCGACAGGGTACGGATCAAGGATGACATCTCGGGCACCTCGGCGGGGGCGATGATGACCGGCTTCACGGCAGTCTATTTCACGTTCAAGGATGGCGGCGGCGAATATTTCTATCCCGCCAACCAGCCCGACTTTTTGCGGGTGCGCGATTTCACCGCCGTCAATATCGATGTCTGGGTCGAGGCCGCTGAAATTGACGGGAGCGAACCCTTGCGCATCTGGCAGATCGTCGAGAACAATCCCAGCAACCTCGTGGCGGCGGCCACCTTGATTACCTATGAGGCGATCATCGCCCGGCTGACCACCATCGATCGCTCCATGGTGATAACCGGGCGATGGCTCCTGGTCCTCTGCCTCGGCCTGATCCTGTTCGGCCGGGGTGTCGCCGCCCGCAACAAACGCCGCTTCAGCCGCCTTTCATGAGCCGCCCCTGATGAGCCGGTTGACGCCGCTGACCACCGCCGAAATCGAGGCGGCGGTGATGTTGCGGTGGCGGCCGACGCCGAACAGTCTGACCTCGCCGCTGACCAGCTCGAGATAAGCCACCGCCTCGGCATCGGCGCCCTCGCCGACCGCATGCTCGTGATAATCGGCGACGCGCAAGGGCATGCCCGCATGGCGGCCCAGGGCGTCGACGAAGGCATCGATCGGGCCGTTGCCGCGCCCGCCGATCTCGATTTCCCGGCCCCCCTGCTCGATGGTCGCCAGCAGGTCGCGCAAATCGGACCCCTCCCCGACGGCGTTCGTGCTGTAGCCCTTGAGCCGGTAAGGCCCCGATTGATCGAGATATTCCTGGGCAAAGAAGCGCCAGATATCCGCCGACGTCAGCTCCTTGCCGCTCCCGTCGGCGGCGGCCTGCACGACGCCGGAAAATTCGATCTGCAGGCGGCGCGGCAGCTCCAGGCCGTAATCGGTCTCCAGCACATAGGCGACGCCACCCTTGCCCGATTGGCTGTTGATGCGGATCACCGCTTCGTAACCACGGCCCAGATCGGCCGGATCGATGGGCAGATAGGGGATCGCCCAGAGCGGATCGTTCGATCCCTTGGCCGCGGCGAAGCCCTTCTTGATGGCGTCCTGGTGGGAGCCCGAGAAGGCGGTAAACACCAGATCGCCGCCGTAGGGGTGGCGCGGCGGGACGGGCAGCCGGTTGCAATGCTCGACGACTTGCACGATGGCGTCGATATCCGAGAAATCGAGCTTCGGGTCGACGCCCTGGGAATAGAGGTTGAGCGCCAGGGTCACCAGATCCACATTACCGGTGCGCTCGCCGTTGCCGAACAGGGTGCCCTCGATGCGATCCGCCCCGGCCAGGACGCCAAGCTCGGCGGCGGCGATACCGCTGCCCCGGTCGTTATGGGGATGGAGCGACAGGGTGATGCAGTCCCGGCGGGCGAGGTTGCGGTGCATCCATTCGATCTGATCGGCGTAGACATTGGGGGTCGCCATCTCGACCGTTGCCGGCAGGTTGATGATCGCCGGATGATCGCGCGTCGGCTGCCAGACATCGACCACCGCATCGCAGATTTCCTTGGCGTAATCGAGCTCGGTTCCGGTGAAGCTCTCGGGCGAGTACTGGAAAGAGATATCGCTCTCGCCGGCGTCCTCGGCGAGCGTGGCGATCAATCTCGCCGCATCCACCGCGATCTTGGTTATGCCGTCGCGGTCGAGGCCGAAGACCACCCGGCGTTGCAGGGTCGAGGTGGAATTATAGAGATGAACGATGGCGCGGCGCGCCCCCTTGATGGCATCGTACGTGCGCTCGATGAGGTGGCTGCGCGCCGGGGTCAGCACCTGGATGGTGACGTCGCCGGGGATCAGCTTGTTGTCGATTAACGCACGAACGAAATCGAAGTCGGTTTGCGAGGCGGCCGGAAAGCCGACCTCGATCTCCTTGAAGCCGATCTCGACAAGCTTGCGGAACATACGCATTTTGCGCTCCCGCCCCATGGGCTCGACGAGCGCCTGATTGCCGTCGCGCAGATCGACGCTGCACCAGATCGGCGGGGCGTCGATCACCCGGCCCGGCCAGCGCCGGTCGGGCAGATCGATGGGTGGGAACGGGGCGTATTTTCCCTTCGGGTCCATGCCTCGGGATGTAGTTGGGGCTCTATTTTCCTTTGTCATCCGATTGTCTCCTTGGCCGCCCCCGTCGTCCGTGGGGCGCGGATGTTCTGTCCAAATTTTCGAAGATTAAGCGGCGCGCATAGGGCCGCCGGGCAGCCGCGTCAGACCCGGCAACCGCGCATAAGTCGAAGAGCGTCAACGAGTCGAGGAACAGGCGAATTCATAGAAGGGAACATGACGAATAGACTCTCGGGAATTGGCAACATAGGCGCGCGCGGGGCGCGCAAGCGGAAGGGGCCCGGTGCCTTAGGACACCGGGCGGATAAGGAGGAGAGCCTCTATCCGCTGCCAGTTCTGCGTCGTCATGGCCGCGACACTAGGCGGACCGGCGAACCGGGTCAAGGACGGGGTCAACGCGCGAGGTGCCCTCCATCAGTCAAGAAAGTCGTCAGTCCAGAAAGAACGAACGAATTTCGTCTCCGTCGCTGGATAATTTTGCGTCCACGCGGGAGCCGAATTTCGCCAACGTGTTGGCTTCCCAATCCGCCAGCCATGACACGTCTTGGCCGGTTTCCGGCAAGGGTGGAATCAGCACGAACTTTCGCAGCGGAGAATTCGCGATGGCGTCCCGGAAATCGTCACTTCCCACCCACTTCTGATCTTTTTCAGTCAAACCACGGCGGGAAGTGGAGATGTCCGCAAGCCAATGCGGCACATCGTGTTCGCAGACATATTCCAGCGCGGCGTAAACGGCGTCTTTCACCGCTGTGCTTTCATCATATTCGCTGAACCACTTCAGAATAACGGCTTTGAATTCCAGGCTGTAGGAGACTTCAACAAAATCCTGTACGGCATGAATGATCTCATTACGCATTTAACTTTTCTCCAATGAGCGGGTCGGATGGGCGGGCTGGGAAGCCGTCACGACAACATAGACGCAATCCTGGCTGCAAGGGCGCGCCGCTTGAACGGTTTTTCGATCAATTGGGCATTGTCTTCGAGCTGCCCGGATTTCTTCAGGGCGTCGGCCGAATAGCCCGAAGCATAGAGCACCGGAAGCCGCGGCCGCCGACACCGTGCTTCTAGGGCGAGTTCGGCGCCATCCATGCCGCCCGGCATTTTGACGTCGGTGAGAAGCAGGTCGATGGCGGGAAATTTATCGAGAGCATCGAGGGCCGATTTACCGTCATGGGCCTGATGAACCTTAAAGCCCATGCTGGTGAGTTGGGCAACGACCACACGGGACACCTCCTCGTTATCGTCGACAAACAGGATCGTTTTACCGCCACCGTCTTTGACGACATCCGGGTCCGGTTTTTCTATGTCGGTGATTTCCGCCGTCGTCGCTGGAAGATACAGGGTGACCGCCGTACCGTGTCCCTGTTCACTACTGATCTCCACATTGCCGCCGGATTGATTGGCAAACCCGAACACCATGCTCAGGCCGAGCCCGCTGCCTTCGCCGACTTCCTTGGTGGTGAAAAACGGCTCGAAAGCATGATCCAAAACGTCTTGCGGCATGCCGTCGCCAGTATCGCGCACAGTCAGGGATATGTAATCGCCCGGCGACAATCCATGATCATTTTCGGCCGCTGCCCGATCAACCGTCACGCTGTCGGTTTCGATGAAAATCTTGCCGCCCTTGGGCATGGCGTCCCGCGCATTCACCACCAGATTGAGAAGCGCGTTCTCGAGCTGGCCCGAGTCGATGGAAACTGGCGCCAAATCATCGCCATAATCGGCCACAATGACGATATCTTCTTCCAGGGTGCGCTCAAGAAGGCCGAGCATTTTGCTGACCAGGCTGTTCGTATCGACGATCTTGGGCATGAGCGGCTGGTTCCGCGAAAATGCAAGCAGGCGGTGGGTCAGTGTGGCCGCGTTGTCGGCTGCGGTGAAGGCGGCGGCGAGATAGAGGGCGATGGAGTCGCTATCCTTGCTTTCTTCTTCGATCAACTCCAGATTGCCCATGACGATGGCGAGCAAATTGTTGAAGTCGTGGGCGATGCCGCCGGTCAACTTACCCACGGCCTCCATTTTTTGGGCTTGATGGAGCTGAGCCTGGACCTGTTTCATCTCGGTGATATCGGTGGCAAGGCTGCAGGTCCCAAGAATGTGGCCCTCATCGTCCTTGAGAGGGAATTTCGCATTGAGCATATGGCGGATCGAGCCGTCCTCTCTATTCTCGGAAACTTCCTGCTGAAACAGTTTGCCGGTTTCCATGACCTTGCGGTCGGCGCTCATATAAATCTCAGCGAGTTCTGCTGGCAAAAAATCCGACGACCGAAGGCCAACCATCTTTTCCCGTGACAGCCCATGTGCTTCCTGGACAGTACGGCTGGTCGCCATGATCCTGCCGGCGGTGTCCTTGAGGACAATCTCGAGCGGGCTGTTTTCCAGGATCCCCTTCAGCCAAGCGTCTCGGGTTCGAACGGCTTCTTCCGCCCGCTTCACGTCGGTGATGTCGGTACGGATGCCGACGATACCGCCCTCGCGCGTTCTGCGCTCGCCGGCAAGTATCCATCGTCCATCGCTAAGCTGTTGCTCAATCGGTTCGTGTCCGTCGCTATGGTATTCTTCCAGTCGTTGTTCAATCCAATCCTCGACACTTACCATGTCATGCTTCACCTGGCCGCGCTCGCCAGCAATCCTAAGCAAATCTTCAAGTTTCGCGCCCGGCACCATCAATTCCGCGACCATGGGAAAGGATTTTCGGTAATTGTCATTACAGATGACGAGCCGCTCCTCGGAGTCGTACAAAACAAACCCTTCCGAGATGCTCTCAATCGCGTCGGTCAGCATCGCCTGGCTATCGCGCAGCGCCTCCTCGGCCACTCTTTGGTCGGTAATATCCGTGGATGTTCCCCGGTAGCCCTGAAAGTTCCCGTCTTCATCGAAAATGGCCTTGCCGGTGTTGCTGATCACCCGGCGCAGGCCGTCCCGGCGGATGTCGTCATGAACAAAATCTCGAAAATCACGGCGCTCGGCGACGGCTTCAAAATAGGTTTTCCAGGCTAGTGGGAATTTTTTCACCGAACGGGGATAGGATTCATCCATTCGCTTGCCAAAGAAAAAGTCGGAGCTTATCCCCGCAACTTCCTCATAGCGGTCCGAGATATAGGTGAAGCGAAGGTCCGCATCCATCTCCCAGAACCAGTCGGAAGCGGCGGCGGCTATATCCTCAAGCCTCTGCACGCTCTGCTGACGATCTTTTTCGGCCTGCTTACGCTCGGTGATGTTTTCGATGGCGTAGAAGACCCGCGACCAGTCATGGCGAGATTGCAATGGGATAACGACACTGTTCGAGGTGACGAACAACGCGCCATCAAACCTGAGTTGTGGAGCATCATACTCGAAGCTAAATTCTCCGTTCCTGAAGGCAATGAGACACTCCAAGAATCCATCGAGCTCTTCATCCGTCACGACCTTGGCGCGCAGCCAATCCTTCAGGGTTTGCTTGCTTGGCGCGCCGTACAATTCAATTGTCGAGCGGCCGATGTCGATATGTTTAACCTGATCATAAACTTCCATGAGCTTGTCCGGGTTGTCATGGAAATGCTTTCGTAAATCCGTAACCCCGCCGGCTGCAAGATGATCGAGCATGCGCTTCACGTCCGACCAGTCATCTTCCCAGATGCCGACCGGTGATTCTTCGAAGATTTCTCGATATCGCTGTTCGCTTTCTCTGAGCGCAATTTCGCGCTCTCTGAGTTCGGTGATGTCCTGGTGGGTTCCCGTATGGCCGGTAAACTGTCCGGTATCGTCGAACACGGCGGTGCCTAGCTCCCGGATATGCCTGACCTCGCCGTCGAAACGTAGGACGCGGTAATCGATCTCGAAATCCAACCCCTGTTTATCGACGCGCTCATAGCATTCCATGACCCGGTCACGATCATCGTCGTGAACCAGAGGGAAAAATTCTTCATATGAGGAGAACGGACTTTCATAGATTCCATCGTCAGTCTGTGCGTAAGAGCCCGGAAGATGGGTTATCTTGCCGGTCTCCTTGGACCATTCCCAATAGGTGATCTTGGCCGACCGATAGGAGTTGGCGGCGCGTTCCCCGCTCACCCGCAAGGCCTCCTCGGCCTGCTTGCGCTTCGTGATGTCGGTCAAGGATCCCACATACCCGATCAAGTCCCCGGCCTCGTCATATTCCGGCCGGCTTTGCACAAAGCACCAAGTGGTCTCGCCATCGGAATTCATATATCGATATTCGTCTTCAAAAAATTTTCTGGGATTCGAAGAATAATACCAATCGGTGCCGACCCTTTCACGATCATCGGGATGAATTGCTTTCAGCCAGCCCTTTCCAAGGGCGGCGTCTGGTGTCATGCCACCTATTTCGCACCATTTTTCATTCACATATTTGACGTCTCCAGCGGCATCGGTATGGAAGATACCCACGGGAATGATGTCGGTAACCGCCCGATACCGCCCATCACTCTCGCTCGGCGCCGGCTCGTGGCGCCGATCTTCGGCGGCGGTCAAATTGGATTCCGAGGCCGGCACCAAGAGGGCGACGGTTTTACCGTGGCGCTCGATAGCGATGCGCTCTTTCCCGAATGAAACGCGGCCCAGAATTTCGGAAAAATTAGCCCGCGCTTCGGATGCGGCGATTGTCTCCATGGTCCCAGGCTCCCGATTTGTACAAATTGTAAAAATTGAACGTTTCGAGCCTATGGGCCGGCAGGTTAAGGATTCGTTAACCGTATTTTTCGCCGCAGGGCGGCGGGTCGGGATCTAACTCATGGGCTTGGGGGTCAGTTCGCGGACCAGCTTGCGCAAGAAGGCGCGGGCGAAATCGTCGTAATCGTCGGCGGCCTCCACGAAGGCTCCCGGCCCGAGAATTACTTTTTCACGGTAGTACGATTCCAAGTCGTAAAAATCGACAATGTTACGAATTGGTTTCTGTGCGGAATAATCAACGATATGAGTAAGGATAGGTAAACCGTTGATCACGATCCCCTGGGCATTCGCCGCTTGTCGGGGTCTGGCTAGGGATACGCCGAAATTGTTGCGGCCATCGCCCGATACATCGATCGTCAGCAAGCGGCCTGCAAAGGCGTTGTCGGCGATCAGACGAACGCCAAAATCAATCGCTCCGCCAATCCCTGTGAAGGCACGGTTCGGGTCACGCTCGGCGTTTTCCACCTTGACGGCGAAGGACAAGACGCTGGCCGGATCCTTCAACAGGCGCCAGGGGATCATGAAATTCTCATCGATCTCCGAGCTCCATTGGAAGAGCGCCACCGCCACGCCATTTTGCTGTCCGATAAGGCTGATGATTTCGGGCGTTCGAAAGGCCTTGGCAATCCCTTGCATCACAAGATTATATTCAAAGCCGTCGACGCTTCTCGAGCCGTCGACCGCGAGGACCAGCTCGAGCGAGACAGGCGTCTGCGCCCGGGCCTCCGAAACAGGCGCCAGAATCACGCCCAAAAATAGCGCCATTTTCAACAAACGCTGCATGGGCAACGATAGCGCGCGTCCCCGGCTGTTGTCACGGCTTGCCTATGGCCCCGGACAGCGGCACAATGTCCCCCGGCCTGTGATCTCGGGAGATAGAGCCATGAACAAAGCCACGGCATTTCAAGCGGCGACGCCGCCAGAATCGACTTCGGCGGAATCGACTTCGGCGGCGCCCGCTATCGAGACCCTGCCCTTTGAACTCGGCGAAGATATCGGCCGGCGCGGCGCCATCGGCCTGGTGGTGCTCGATGTGGACTCGACACTCGAGCAGGAATTCCGCGCCATCCTGCCGCTCGACGGGGTCGCGCTCTATGTCAGCCGCATCGCCATGGGCAACAAGGTCACCAAGGAAACCCTGCGCGCCATGGAAGGCGACATCACCGCCTCGGCGGCGCAGATCCATCCCGGCAGGAAGCTCGACGTGCTGGCCTTCGCCTGCACCTCGGGCGCCGTGGCGATCGGCGAAGAGCGGGTATTCCAGCGGCTGCGCGAGGCCCGGCCCGGCATCTCCTGCACCTCGCCGATGACGGCGGGGGTCGCCGGGCTCAAGCGCCTGGGCTGCGAAAGCGTTGCGCTGATCACCCCCTACACCGCTGACATTACCACCATGATGGGCGGCTTCATCGAGGATCACGGTATCCGTGTGACCGCCGCCGCCACCTTCGACAATACCGACGACGCCGAGGTGGCGCGGATTTCGCAAGGTTCTATCCGCGAGGCCATTTTGTCCCAGGGCGCCGGCCCCGGCGACGCGGTTTTCGTATCCTGCTCGTCGCTTCACGTGTTGCCGCTGATCGAGGACTGCGAGGCGGAACTCGGCAAGCCGGTGCTGGCCAGCAACCAGGCCATGGCCTGGCACAGCATGCGTCTCGCCGGCATCGACGACGCACTGCCTGGCTTCGGCCGGCTGTTGATGCGCTAGATTTCCATGAATATCGTCGTCATGGGGGGCGGCGTCATCGGCGTGACATGCGCCTATTACCTCGCCCGCGACGGACACCAGGTCACGGTCATCGAGCGCCAGGGCGAATGCGGACGCGAGACCAGCTTCGCCAACGCCGGCCTGGTGGCGCCGGGACATGCCACGTCATGGGCCTCGCCGGGCGCACCGCTCACCCTGTTGAAATCCCTGCTCCATGAAGACATGGCCCTGCGCTTCAAGTTCAGCGCCGACCCCCGTTTCTGGATCTGGGGCCTGCGCTTCCTGCGTAACTGCACGGCCGCCCGCTGCCGGGCAAACTCCCTGCCGAAATTGCGGCTCTGTCTCTATAGCCAGGAGGAGATGCGCACCGTCTTGGCCGACACCGGCATCGACTGCCATATGACGAGCCGGGGCATCCTCTACCTCTATCGCCATGCGGAGGCCCTCGAGGCCGGCATCGCCAACATGGCGTTTCTCAAGGACCACGGTCATGTCCAGGAGGTCATCGATGGGGACCGGGTGGTGGAGTTAGAGCCCGCCCTGGCGGCCCAGCGCCACCTGCTGGCCGGCGCCATCCTCGGCCCGAACGACGAGTCCGGCGACAGCTTCAAATTCACCACCGGCCTCGCCGCCTATTGCGCCGCCGAGCTGGGGGTCGATTTTCGCTATGACACGACGATCCGCGCCCTGGCCACCGACGGCGGCAAGATCACCGGCGTGGTGAGCGACAAAGGCACCGTCACCGGCGACGCCTATGTCATGTGCCTGGCGTCCGAAAGCCCGGCGATCCTGCGCAGCGCCGGCATGAATGCGCCGATCTACCCGGTCAAGGGCTATTCCATGACCTATCCGGTGGGCGACGCGGAGGGCGCGCCGACCATGGGCGGCATCGACGAAGAAGCCCTGATCGCCTGGTCGCGCCTGGGCGAGCATGTGCGCTTCACGGCGACGGCTGAATTCTCCGGCTATGACACCTCCCACAAGCCCAGCGATTTCACCTACATGACGTCGGTCGCGCGCGAGCTGTTCCCCCACAGCGGCGACTTCGACCGGGCGACCTATTGGGCCTGCCTCCGCCCCATGACCCCGGACGGCCCGCCGATCCTGGGGCGCGGCCGGCTGGACAATCTGTGGCTCAACACCGGCCAGGGCCATATGGGCTGGACCATGGCCTGCGGCTCGGGGCGCATCGTCGCCGATCTGATAAACGGCCGCGCCCCGGCCATCGACATCCGACGCATGGCGGTGCGCTGATGGAAGATGATGGAAGATGATCTCACGCCGAAAGACGAAAACCTTCGCTTGGTCTTCTCCGAGGAGCATGAGGCATGGCTCGATGCCCAGATTACGAGGACTAATACCAAGGAGCGATAATAGAGACCCATAGAGATCGTGTCCGCTTATTCCCGGGAAGGAAGGAAGCCGCGGGCGATGCAGCGCATCGGTTAGGTTTCCTGACGCACTCCGGGGGTGAGCGGACGCGACCGTGACGGCGGCTTCCCGTGGCTTTCGGACGTCGTTCCGCCCGCCTAGCGATGCGCTGCATCGCGTCGACGGACGCGCCTAGCCAAAAACCACGGGAAGCCGTCTCTATGAGTCTCTATTATCGCTCCTTGGTATAAACGACTGATCGTCGTTCTTTTCGTCATCGTAGTTCTGGGCACCACGGGCGGCGTTTGGGCCGCGAATTTTTTGAGCGGCTGGTGGGCGAGCGCGCCGCAATGCGATTACAAGACGCCGTCCAATGAAGAAGGGGTGAGCGCGACCGATCCCTGTCCGCCGGGCGACGATGGCCTGATGGCGCTGGTGCTGGCCGCGGGTTTTATCATCTTCGCGATTATCACCACCCTGGGCGCCGCCATTGAGCTGGTTCGGAAAATATCAAAACTGAAGGAATACCGGAACTTCACCGGCGACCACCGGGAATTCCTCTCAAAATACAATCGCCCGTGATGGGGGGCACGGGGACAATAAGTATTTACCGGCTATTCTAGAGACCGCCCGACAAGCCGCCTATCCGTCTCGAACCAAGCCTGCCAATGTCTGCTTTACCCCCGATTGCTTCCGCTCTACTCCCAGAAGCAGACCTTCCTGATGGTGTCTCCAAAGGACCGGTTTTGACCCGAAGCGGACATTCAGCTGCATGAAAATGGAGTAGTATTGGGTAATTCAATCAGAAAGCTGGTAACCATTTCATGCCATGAATTGGGATGAACCAGATAAAGATTGTCAAGGTGATCAGTCTGGCTTGTCCGAACGCTCACCGTGGAAATAGTCGATTACCCGGTGAGCGGTGGTGATCTCCCGCATTAATTCGCGGATGTCGTTTTCGCAGTCGAAGACCGACTGCTTGATCGAGCCCGATTCGAACAGATCTCCCTTAACTGGAATGGCGAGCAGGAAGACGCCATCGACGAAGGCCGCGCCAAGCGTTTTCTCGCTGTAGGAGTCGGCCAAGGCGAGCATGTTATTGCAGAACTTCGGCGACACGAGCCTCTTCGCCTCCTCGACGTCACTGGCGTAGACTGCGAAGCGAGCCTCGAACGCAGCGTTGTCGACATTTACGCGTGGCTCATCGGGGACCGTATATCCCTGGAACACTTGACGCAGCCAGCCAGCATATCCCTTGAACACTCGACGCATCCAGCCATCATTGATGATGAGTATGTGTCCCGAGAACTCCATTGGCACGCCGATCTCGAACAAAAGCCCGTCGAACATTTTTAACCCCTCTAAACGGGTCAAGACCAGGGCCTCGACCATCTTGAAACCGGTATCCCGGTATCGGCCGACGAAGAGGTCTTCGAACGTTACCCACTCTCCCGAGCGAATGACGTGACAATCCTGGAAGCGCTGGCGTTCAAAGCTGTCGCCCGGTTCGCTCATATGTTCAATGCCGTCGAAAAACTGGCAAACGGCGGGCAAGATAGTCTGTTTCAAGGATTCCTTATGGGCCAAATTCAGGCCGCTCACGTAGAAGTAGCCAAACACCGCCGAGAGCGGGAAGGGAATAAGGGAAGAAAACATCAAGATTTTACCCCCCCGGCCCTCTCCAAATGAGGTAGAGTCCGGGCTTAAGCTTAATAACTAAAACGATATTCCCGCACCGATGATCATTAAGATGATCGCTATCAGGAGGCGAACCCGGCGCTTCTTTAACAGCACGAACCTCTCTTGTTCGAGATCCTCAAGCTTGGGCGCGATCTGCTCAACGAAGATCTTGGCAAAGCCCTTCTCATAAGGCTCCCTCTCGGTGAAATGCGGAGTGTTCGTCATGGCCTTCCTCCCACGGCCGCTAGTAGAGGTCGATTACCTGGCCCAACGGCCCTTCTCAATCGTCGATGATGGTAGCATATGTTAATTTCCACTTTTGGCTACAGGCGGAAGCGCCGGATTGCGCGGAATTGCGACCGGTATTGGCGACAAAGCCGACATCGGCGCCTCGCCACTGACCCAGCCTTCGAGTATGAACGCACGGTCTAAGCGCGCCGTTCCTCGGATAATCCTACCAGGGCCTGGCCGACCACAGCGCAAAGCACCACGGCGCCGCCGATCAGGGTGGCCGCGGCGGGGACCTCGTCGACGACGAGCCATACCCAGAGGGGTGCCAGCAGGATTTCGATGAGCGCGAACAGCGAGACCTGGGCCGCCGGCACCAGCCGGGCGCCCAGGGTCAGGAGCGCGAAGCCGCCGCCGATCTGCACCGAGCCCAACAGGATCATAAGCCCGAGGTCATGGGCCGAGACCGCGAAGCTGCCCGCCGTCGAGACGATCATCACCACCGCCGCCAGGGCCGAGACGACGCCGCCGAGACAGGTCGCCGGCAGCATGTCGACGGATTTGGCGCGGCGGATGATGACGATCATGACGGCCAGCCCCAGGGCCGCGCCGAAGGCGAACAGGCTGCCCATGACCCGCGCCTCGGTGAAGCCCTGGGCGAACATCAGCGCGACCCCGGCAAGCGCCCCGGCGATCGCGGCCCAAGTGGCGGCGCGGACCCGCTCGCCGATCACCGCCCTAGCCAGCAACGCCGTACAAAGCGGGGTCAGGCTGAGGATGATCATGGTATTGGCGACGCTGGTCACCAACAGCGAGAAAATGTAGCTGATCGCGCCGGCGCCCGTGACCAGAGCGACCAGCAGCCCAGGCCGGCCGATGGCGAGAAACGACGCCGCCACCCGGCCCTTATGGCGAAAGCCGACGAAGATCAGCAGGGTCAGGGTAAAGGCGATCGAGCGGTAAAACATCACCAGCCAGCCGTCGCTGGTCTCGAGCGAACGCAGCAGGACACCGCCGAGGCTCAGGCAGAACCCCGCCGTCAGCACCATGACGACGCCAAGCGGATAGCGGGAATCGCGGGCGCCCCGGCTATCGGGTGTCGGATCGATGTCGATGTCGGAGCGCTCCCGGCGGCGGATAAAAAGATCGGGTAAGAGTTTGACCGCAGAGCCTGAAATAGACAACCATCGCGCATGAGCATCGAGACCAGCGGCCGCCCGGGGCGGAAACGGCGGCGCGTGCGCAAGGCCGGCGCCATCCATCAGCAAGGCTGGGCCGAGCTTACCAGCCCCTACCCGCCGTTCGAGATCGTCGGCGCGGAGCAGATAGAAGACATCCATGCGGCGTCCCTGCGCGTGCTGGCCGAATTGGGCATGGAGGTCCTGCACGAGCCCTTGCGCAAGACCCTGGCCGCGGCGGGTGCCGAGGTCGAGGGGGAACGGGTGCGCTTCGATCCGGCGATGATCGAGGAAAAACTCGCCCTGGCCCCGGCGTCGGTCAGCCTGCGCAGCCGCAATCCGGCGCGCAACCTGACCCTGAAAGACGGCAATATCGTCTTTTGCTCGACCGGCGGCCCGGCCTTTTCGACGGATCTCGACCGCGGCGGTCGAGCCGACGGACTTGCCGGTCAATACGCGCCACCTCGACATGTACCGCTCGTTCATCACCCTGACCGACAAGGTCTGGACCGGCTACGCCCTGGGTGCCGCCCGGGCCAAGGACGCCATCGACATCATGGCCATCGTGCTCGGCGAGGACCGGGCCGGGCTGGCGGCCCGCCCCGCCACCATCACGGTGATCAATTCAAACTCCCCCCTCAGGCTCGATACCGCCATGTCGGAGGGCTTGAGCATCTTCGCCGAGGCCGGGCAGCCTTTCGCGGCGACCCCCTTCACCCTGGCCGGCGCCATGGCGCCGGCGACCATTGCCGGAGCGACCGTGCAGCAGAACGCCGAGGCCCTGGCCATGATCGCCATGGCCCAGTGCATCCGCCCGGGGACGCCGGTGCTCTATGGCGGCTTCACCAGCAACGTCGACATGAAGACCGGCGCGCCGGCCTTCGGCACGCCGGAATATTCCCAGGCCGTGCTCATCGGCTGCCAGCTCGCCAGGCGCTACGCCGTGCCCTACCGCACCAGCAACGTCACCTCGGGCAATTGCGTCGACGCCCAGGCCGCCTACGAGTCCGCCATGTCCCTGTGGCCCGCCTGTCTCGGCCAGGCACATATCATCATGCATTGCGCCGGCTGGCTGGAGGGCGGCATGACCGCGAGCTTCGAGAAATTCATCCTGGACGCCGAAATGCTCCAGATGATGACCGCCTTCCTGAAGCCGCCGAGGATCGATGAAGACGCCTTCGGCTTCGAGGCCGTCAAGGAGGTCGGGCCGGGGGGCCATTTCTTCGGCGCCGCCCACACCCTGGAGCGCTACGAGACCGCTTTTTATCAGCCCCTGCTGTCGGATTGGCGGAATTTCGAGACCTGGGAAGAAGCCGGCAGCCCCGACGCCGCGCAAAACGCCAACCGCATCTGGAAACAAATGCTGGCGGAATACGAACAGCCGCCCCTCGACGCCGCCATCCTGGAAGAGATCGACGCCTTCATCGCCCGCCGCAAGAGTGAGATCGAAAAATCCGGGGTGTGATGGTAGAATCGTCGACTATCACTAGGAATAATCCAATGCGGACAATCCCCCCTATCCATCCGGGCGCCATCCTTCTCGAAGAATTCATGCGCCCGCTTGAGATCACCCAATACCGTCTCGCCAAGGACATCAACGTCCCCGAGACGCGGGTCGCGGCGATCCTCAAGGGCAAGCGACGCATAACGCCGAATTCGGCGCTGCGCCTGTCACGCTATTTCCACATGTCGGACCGTTTCTTCAGCAACCTCCAATCCCATTACGACATCGAGATCGAGAAGATGAGGCTCGGCGATGCCCTGGCGCAAGAGATCGAACCCCGCAGCGATATAGGTGGGTTGTGAGCGAAAAACCGACAAATTTACGAACCTCGTTGGTCACTGAGCTTCATGTCAACGATATCGACGTAAGTCTATCCTTCTGGCAGGACGTGCTTGGATTTCAGGTTTCATACCAACGACCCGAAGAAAAATTTGTATATCTCGTACAGGATGATGCCGAGATCATGCTGTGCCAGAGACACGGCAGATATGAAACGGGCGCCATGGAGTCACCGCTCGGACAAGGCATGATGTTTCAGATTTACGTCGACAGTATCGAGCCGATTCTCGCGGCTCTCTCCGCTATGGATTGGCCGCTCTACGAGCCTCTGCGCGACGCTTGGTATCGGACGGGAGACCAAGAAAGCGGCATGCGCCAGTTTTTTATCCAAGACCCCGACGGATATTTGATACTTGTTGCAGAAAGCCTGGGGGAAAGGGCCATTCAGGCCCAATCATAGATCAATTCCCGCCCAGCAGCCGGCGCGCGATGACCTGGGCCTGGATTTCGGCGGCGCCTTCGAAGATGTTGAGGATGCGTGAATCGACCAGCACCCGGCTGATGGCGAATTCCTCCGCATAGCCGTTGCCGCCGTGGATTTGCAGGGCGTTGTCGGCGGCGGCCCAGGCGACCCGCGCGGCCAGCAGCTTGGCCATGCCGGCCTCCAAATCGCAGCGGTGGCCGGCGTCCTTCTCGCGGCCCGCATGCCAGGCGAGCTGGCGGGCGATCATGATCTCCACCGCCATCCAGGCGAGCTTGCCCGAGACCCTGGGGAAGCCATAGATGGCGCGGCCGAATTGGTGGCGCTCGACGGCATAGGCGAGGCCCAGATCGAGGGCGTTCTGGGCGACGCCGACGGCCCGCGCCGCGGTCTGGATGCGCGCCGACTCGAAGGTCTCCATGAGCTGCTTGAAGCCGCGCCCCTGCTTACCCCCGAGCAGGGCGTCGCCGGCCACCTGGAAGCCGTCGAAGGCGATTTCATATTCCTTCATGCCGCGATAGCCGAGCACCTTGATCTCGCTGCCCGACATGCCGGGGGCCGGGAACGGGTCGTCCACGGAGCCCCGCGGCTTGGCGGCCAAGAACATGGAGAGGCCCTTGTAGCCCGGCTCGGCCGCGTCTGTGCGCACCAGCAGGGTCATCAGATCGGCGCGCGCGGCATGGGTGATCCAGGTCTTGTTGCCGGTGATGCGCCAGCCGTCTCCGTCGCGTATCGCGCGGCAGCGCAAGGCCCCCAGGTCCGAGCCGGTGCCGGGCTCGGTGAACACCGCCGTGGGCAGAACCTCGCCGCGCGCGATGGCCGGCAGCCAGCGTTGTTTTTGCTCAGGTGTGCCGGCCAGGCGGATCAGCTCGGCGGCGATCTCCGAGCGGGTGGCCAGGGAGCCGACCCCGAGCGAGCCCCGGCTCAAGGCCTCGGTGACCACGCACATGGCGACCTTGCCGAGCCCCGAGCCGCCCCAGTCCTCGGGGATGGTCAGGCCGAAGACGCCGAGTTCGGCCATCTCCTCGATGACCGCCAGGGGGATCAGGGTATCATTTCGATGCCAGTCTTGCGCATGGGGGGTGACACGCTCAGCGGCGAAGCGGGTGAATTGATCCTCGACCATGGCCAGGGTCTCGTCGCCGTGGCCGGGATTGCCGAAGCTGCCCTCGGCGATCAGCGCGGCGATACGCGCCCGGGTCGCGGCGGAATTACCCGTGGCGATGAGGTCTTTCACATCGGGGGTATGAAACGCGGCAAGGTCAGCGTCATCGACGCCGAGATCGGCGGGCCGCACCACCTCGACCTGGCTCATGGCGATGCCGCCGGCCATTTGGGCGAGATATTCACCGAACGCCGCTTGCAGCATGAGCTCTTCCAACTCACCGGCCTCGCCCATGGCCTCAAGCCGCTCGGCCCAGCCCAGCAATTGTCGCAGCGCCGCCACATAGGTGGCATACCAGGCCAGCCCATGGGCGGCGAATTGATGCTCATCGAGGCGCGCGCCCTGGACCCGGCCCGCGCTGACCACATTGGCCGCCACCGCCTGGCGCGCCGCATCGAGCAGCCCCTCGGCCGCCGTGAGCGCATTGCTATAGCGGCTAATCGGAACCTCCAAGGGAGGCCATGAAACGTTCGCGGTCGATGACGAACCGCGCATGACGCCCCCGGCTGATGAGATTGTTCTGGTCCCTGACCTCGACCGCCCAGGACAGACGGCGGCCCTCGACGGCGACGCATTCGACGACGGCGGTGACCCGCTGACCGGCGGGGGTCGCCGCTTCATGGCTGATGTCGATCTGCGTCCCCAGGCTCTGCTCATGGTCGTCGAGATGGGGGGCCAGGGTCTCGACGCAGGCCCATTCGATGAAGCTAACGAGGAAGCCGGTGGCGAACACCGGCGGCATGATCTGAAAGATCTCGAACTCCGGGTACAAGGCCGGCACCAGATGGCTCTTTGCAACCATCATGCCGTGCTCGCCCTTCAAGCCGACGCGGAGTGTGGCTTTCATCCCTCGCGGGCGTCTTCCAGGGTTCGCATGCCGGGGCGCTTGGCCTGGATGAGGACCGCCATGTTGCCCGGCTTATGCTCGTTGCGCATCATCTTCATATGGGCGCGCGGGATGTCGCGCCAGGCGAAGACCTCGCTCATGCAGGGGTCGATGCGCCGCTCGATCATCAGCCGGTTGGCCTGGCTGGCCTGCTTGAGATTGGCGAAATGGCTGCCCTGGATGCGTTTCTGGCGCATCCAGACGAAGCGCGCATCGAAGGTCAGGTTGTAGCCCGTGGTGCCGGCGCAGAACACCACCATGCCGCCGCGCTTGACCACGAAGCAGGACACCGGGAAGGTCTGCTCGCCGGGATGCTCGAAGACGAAATCGACGTCGTTGCCCTTGCCGGTGATCGCCCAGATCGCCTTGCCGAACTCGCGGGCCTTCTTGGCATAGGCGGCGTAGCCCTCGATGTCGTCGATGTCGGGGCATTGGCCCCAGCAATCGAACTTCGTGCGGTTGATGGCGTCCTTGGCGCCGAGCGACAGCACGAAATCGCGCTTGTCGTCGTCCGAGATCACGGCGATGGCGTTGGCCCCGGCGGTGGCGATGAGCTGGATCGCCATGGAGCCAAGGCCGCCCGCCCCGCCCCACACCAGCACGTTATGGCCGGGGCGCAGGATATGCGGGCGATGGCCGAACAGCATGCGGTAGGCGGTCGCCAGGGTGAGCACATAGCAGCCGCTTTCCTCCCAGGTGAGATGCTTGGGCCGGTCCATGAGCTGGCGCGACTGCACCCGGCAGAATTGGGCGAAGGAGCCGTCCGGCGTCTCATAGCCCCAGATGCGCTGGGAAGGCGACAGCATGGGATCGCCGCCGTTGCATTCCTCGTCGTCGCCATCGTCCTGATTGCAATGGGCGACGACCTCGTCGCCGACCTTCCAGCGGGTCACCCGGCGACCGACAGCCCAGACGATCCCGGCGGCGTCCGAGCCGGCCACATGATAGTCGGCCTTGTGGATGTCGAACGGCGATACGGGCTTGCCGAGGGCCGCCCAGACGCCGTTGTAATTGACCCCCGCCGCCATGACCATGACCAGCACTTCGTCGGAATCGATGTCGGGCGTCGGCACCACCTCGACCAGCATGGCGGTATCGGGCTCGCCGTGGCGTTCGCGGCGGATCGCCCAGGCGTGCATGCGCTCGGGCACATGGCCGAGCGGTGGGATTTCGCCGACCTCGTAGAGATCCTTGATCTCGATGTTGCCGTTGGTCTCCAGCTCGACGATGTCGGCGGTCTCGCCCATTTGTCAGGCTCCCCCATTTGTATGGCCCACATTTAATCGCTTACGCAATTCTGGACAGTGCGGCACAGTTTTGGCAAGGTATTTTTGCAATGCAGCATAATCCATGCTGCTAGCGCACAAAATCAGCGGAAGACGCCATGAGCACTCAAGCCAAGCGCGACAAGCCGTGGATCATGCGGACCTACTCCGGCCATAGCTCGGCGAGTGCGTCCAATGCGCTCTATCGCGCCAACCTCAAGCGCGGCCAGACCGGCCTGTCGGTGGCCTTCGACCTGCCGACCCAGACCGGCTACGACCCCGATCATGCGTTGAGCGCGGGCGAGGTCGGCAAGGTCGGCGTGCCGATCAGCCATCTCGGCGACATGGAGGCGCTTTTCGCCGACATCCCGCTCGAGCGCATGAACACCTCGATGACCATCAACGCCACCGCGCCCTGGCTGTTCGCCCTCTATATCGCCGCCGCCGAGCGCCAGGGCGTCGAGCGCGCAGGCCTCGCCGGCACGGTGCAGAACGATATCCTCAAGGAATACCTGGCGCGCGGCACCTATATTTTTCCGCCCGGCCCGTCGCTCAAGCTGACCACCGACCTGATCGTCTTCGCCGGGGCCGAGACACCGCGCTGGAACCCCATCAACCTGTGCTCCTACCACCTCCAGGAAGCCGGCGCGACGACGGTGCAGGAAATCGCCTTCACCCTGGTCAACGCCATCGCCATCCTCGACTCCTTGCGCGACACCGACGACCTGCCGGCGGCCGATTTCCCGGCCCTGGTCGGGCGGGTCAGCTTCTTCGTCAACGCCGGGCTCAAGCTGATCACCGAAATCTGCAAGATGCGCGCCTTCACCGAGATGTGGGACGAATTGCTGGCGACACGCTATGGCGTGGCGGACCCGAAATTCAGGCGTTTCCGCTACGGGGTGCAGGTCAACTCCCTGGGCCTCACCGAGCAGCAGCCCGAAAACAACGCCTACCGCATCCTCATCGAAATGCTCGCGGTGGTGCTGTCCAAGGACGCCCGCGCCCGCGCCATCCAGCTTCCCGCCTGGAACGAGGCCTTGGGGCTGCCCCGTGAATGGGATCAGCAATGGAGCCTGCGCCTGCAGCAGATCGTCGCCCATGAGACCGATATCCTCGAATTCGACGACATCTTCGAAGGCTCGGTGGTGATCGCCGCCAAGGTCGCCGAACTCAAGGCCGACGCGCAGGACGAAATCGACCGTATTGCCGATCTGGGCGGCGCGGTGGCGGCCATCGAGAGCGGCGCCATGAAGCAGGCCCTGGTCGACTCCAATGCCCGCCGCCTGGCCGCCATCGAGAGCGGCGAGCAGATCGTGATCGGCGTCAACGCCTTTACGGAGAGCGGCCCGTCGCCCCTGGCGGCGGGCCAGGACGGCGGCTTCCTGACCGTCGAGGCCGAGGCCGAGGCGGCCCAGCTGCGCAACATCGCCGCCTGGCGCAAGGCCCGCGACGAGGCCGCCGCGGCAGCCGCCCTGGCCGCCCTCAGGCGCGCCGCCGCCGAGGGGACCAACGTCATGGAGCCTTCCATCGCCTGCGCCCACGCCGGGGTCACCACCGGCGAATGGGCCGGCACCCTGCGCCAGGTCTACGGCGAATACCGCGCCCCCACCGGCGTCGATGACAAGCCCCGGGGCGGCGACGGGCTCGATGACATCCGAGAGCGCACCGCCGCCCTGGCCAAGCGCCTGGGCGGGCCGGTCAAGCTGCTGATCGCCAAGCCCGGCCTCGACGGCCATTCCAACGGCGCCGAGCAGATTGCGCTGCGCGCCCGCAGATGCGGCCTCGAGGTTATCTATGAGGGCATCCGCCAGACCCCCGAGCGGATCGTCGAGATCGCGAAAGCCGAAGCTCCCCATGTGATCGGCGTGTCGATCCTCTCGGGCACCCACACCCCGCTCATCCTCGACATCATCGCCCGCTTGGCAGACGCCGGCCTGGCCAAGCTGCCCCTGGTGGTCGGCGGCATCATCCCGCCCGCCGACGCCGAGGCGCTGAAGGCACACGGCGTCGCCGCGATCTACACGCCGAAGGACTACGAGCTGACGGCGATCATCGCCGATATGGTGGGGATGGTGGAGAAGCGGGTCTAATCGTTTCCTAGACTAGCCAGCCGCCCTTCCCGCTGGACGCGGCGGTTGACGACCAGGCGGTCGTGGAGGTCGCCGATGGTGTCGCGGCCCTTGGTGACGAACAGGAAGGGCAGGAAGGCGTGGACCAGGGCGGCGCAGGCGGCCACAAACAAGGGGCCGGCGAAGCCGAGCGCCATGGCCATGTGTTCGGTGTAAGTCTCATCGACGCTGGCGGGATGGTCGGTGAACAATCTCTTCAACATGATGTTTGCCTCTCTGATCTGGGGAGATTATGCCTGAGCTGGTTGGGATTAGATTTTCTAATTCATCCATATATTCCATAATTATTAGAATTATTTTTTGATATTTATTAATTTTATGGTAATTTATTTTATGGACACCATAGATCGTAAAATCCTTGCCATCCTGCAAGTCGATTCCACCGTCGCCGTCGCCGAGATTGCCGGGCGGGTCGGGCTGTCGGCGACGCCCTGCTGGCGGCGCATCCAGAATCTCGAAAAGGCGGGTGTCATCCGCCGCCGCGTCGCCCTGCTCGACGCCAAGGCGCTCAATGTCGGGGTCACGGTTTTCGTCCGCCTGAAGACCAGCAAGCACAGCCAGGACTGGCTCGAGAAATTCGCCGCTCATGTGGCGACGATCGACGAGATCGTCGAATTCTACCGAATGTCGGGCGATGTGGATTATCTGCTGAAGGTCGTGGCACCCGACATCGCCGGCTTCGACGCGGTCTACAAGCGGCTCATCGCGGTGGTCGATTTCTCCGACGTGAACTCGTCCTTCGCCATGGAAGAAATCAAATACACCACGGCCCTGCCCCTGAACTACGCGGTCTGAGGAACGGCGCCGATCGCAAAGACGTGATTCAACGGAACTGTCCGGGCGCGCTATTGTGGATCTGAAACTTTCAGGAGGCTCATCATGCTGCGCACTATGATCAGCAGTCTGTTCCTCGGCCTGGCCTTGGCGGCGGGGATCGCCTCGCCGTCTTTCGCCGCCGAGGTCCAACCGCCGCCGCCGCCCATCGACTGGTCCGACTTCATCGACAGCCTGGGCCAGACGCCCAAGGATTTCGTGGTCGGCGAGGAGATGTGCTAAAGCATCTCCGTCAATGCGCCAGGAGGGTGTCCTCTTGGCGAAGTATATCCCAGATGCAGTACCAGCTGTTGTCCCGGCAGATCTGCATGGCCTCTTCGTAACCCAAGCTGTCGGCGAGGTTATGGGCGAATTCGCGCTGCGAGGGCCGCGGCGCTTCTTCCGGGTTCGTCATGTCTAACATCATCGCGATCTCCCTTGCGGATTATCGGTGAGTGACCAGCGTTAGCCGCTCCGTAGACCGTCTGATTTACCGCCGCTCCTCATACCCGCGTTATGGATGCCCAATACGGCG
>ERZ813253.197-NODE-197-length-23809-cov-5.981632_pt1 | contig 23809 bp, 19 predicted proteins | sample MGYA00520893_ERZ813253 | MGnify/ENA primary metagenome ERZ813253 (study PRJEB31669, sample SAMD00080414) | marine metagenome | biome: oceanic hadal pelagic zone biome; feature: marine hadalpelagic zone; material: sea water | place: Pacific Ocean:Izu-Bonin Trench...
TTTCCCTGAAAACATGGAGCCACAAATAACTTCAATACTTCCTTTTTGCATAGGATGTTCTATTTGAGATTCTAAAAACATTTTTTAATAACGATTTTTTCTAGGCAATGTTTATGTTTGCTAACAAAAATATAAAAAGCAATTGCATATCATATGAAAATAAAGTCTTTGTTTTTCTTTTTCCTTTTTCTGTTGAATGTATTTTTTACCAATGCCAAGCAATCTTTTGGTAATGATTCTATAAAAAAAGGAAGAATAATTTTGGTAAGTAGTAGTTTGGCAGTAGCATTAGGAGGCTCTTATTTATATATTGAAAATTCTTGGTGGAGTGAAAAAGATTCTGCCTTTCATTTTGATAATGGAAGCGATAAGGTTTATGCTTTAAATGTAGATAAAGCAGGGCATTTTATGGGGGGATTGCAAACAGCAGAGTTATTTTCAGAATCCATGCGTTGGGCAGGGATGAATAAAAAGCAAGCTCTTTGGTATGGGGGGGTATTTGGTTCGGGCTTACAGTTAGCCATTGAAATGAAGGATGCTTATGCCCCTTACTGGGGTTTTAGCAAATGGGATTTAGCCATTGGTTCAGCTGGATCTTTTTTGCCAGTTGCCAAGTATTATTCACCAACACTAACAGCTTTTGATGTAAAACTTTCCTATTGGAAAAAGTATGATACTTATTGGACTTTAGAAAATGAAAGAGAGAAAACGCCTCACAAATATGCTTGGCAAGATGATTATGTAAACCAGACCTATTGGCTTTCTGTAGATTTGAATTACTTTAATGAAAACATTCCAGATTGGCTAAATGTTGCCATTGGTTTTGGTTTAGATGAAACTCAGTATTTGGTTCAAGGAACAAAAACGGGAGGAAATAATGAATGGTATATTGCATTAGATTATGATATTCCTAAACTGCTAAAAGGGTGGGAATCACCAACAGCAAAAAAAATAAAACATTGGCTGAATTATTTTCATTTTCCTGCACCTACAATAAGAATTAGTCCAAAGTTAGAGTTTTATCCATTATTCCTATAAATTTGTAGTATGTCAAAATTAGTAATTATACCAACTCCAATTGGCAACTTAGAGGACATAACTTTAAGAGCTATTCGCTTTTTGAAAGAAGTAAATTTAATATTAGCAGAGGACACCAGAACAAGCAAAAAACTACTCAATCATTTGGTAATAAAAACTTCAATATTTTCTTTTCATCAACATAACGAACACCAAACTCTAAATAAATGGATGGATAAATTAAAAAACGGAGAAAGTATTGCCTTGATTTCTGATGCAGGGACCCCCGGAATTTCTGATCCAGGATTTTTGTTGGTTCGCGAGTGTATAAAGCAAGAAATAGAAGTGGAATGTTTGCCAGGAGCAACGGCATTTGTTCCAGCTTTGGTTATCTCTGGACTGCCCTTGGAAAAATTTATTTTTGAAGGATTCCTTCCAGTAAAAAAAGGAAGACAAACAAGATTGAAACTTCTTGCTTTTGAAGAAAGAACTATGATTTTTTACGAATCGCCACACAGAATTGTAAAAACACTAACACAATTTTGCGAATATTTTGGAGAAGAAAGATTGGTTTCCGTTTCAAGAGAATTAACAAAAATGTATGAAGAAACAAAAAGAGAAACACTCATTAAGGTATTACAGCATTTTGAAAAAAACAAACCAAAAGGGGAGTTTGTAATTGTAGTAGAAGGAAAGAAATGAAAATAGATAAATTTATATTTAAAAAACCATACTTGATTGCTGGACCGTGCAGTGCAGAATCTGAAGGGCAACTTTTAAAAACGGCTCATTTGATAAAAGATATAGTGGATGTTTTCAGAGCTGGAATTTGGAAGCCAAGAACAAAGCCCAACTCCTTTGAAGGAGTAGGAGAGAAAGGATTACAATGGCTACAAAAAATACAAAAAGAAACAGGACTTAAAATTGCCACCGAGATTGCTACCCCACAACATGTCGAAAAATGCTTAAAAGCTGAAATTGATATGCTTTGGATTGGCGCCAGAACTACTGTAAATCCTTTTTATGTGCAAGAAATTGCTGAAGCACTGAAGGGAGTAAGAATCCCAGTTTTTGTAAAAAACCCTATACATCCCGAATTAGGATTGTGGTTAGGCGCTTTAGAGCGATTAAACAAAGTTGGGATTAAGAAGCTTGCAGCAATACATAGAGGTTTTTTTTCGTATGAAGATGCCGCATTTAGGAATGATCCGAAATGGGAATTGCCAATAAAACTAAGAGAACAATTGCCTCATATTCCTATTATTTGTGATCCTAGCCATATTGCAGGCGATAGTGAAATGATAGAAGAAGTTTCACAAACTGCTATGGATTTAAATTTAAATGGGCTGATGATAGAAACCCACCACAAACCCAATGAGGCGCTGAGTGATGCTAAGCAACAAATCACACCAAATAAACTACATAAAATAATAGGTAATTTGGTGCTCAGAAAAACAAAAACAGATGATGATTTTTTTAACATTAAATTAAATGAGTTCAGAGAAAACATTGATGTTTTGGATAGGAAAATAGTAAGTATTTTATCAGATAGAAAAAAGATAGTGGAAGAAATTGCCCATTTTAAACAAGCAAATAAAATCACAATTTTCCAGTTGGAAAGGTGGTTTGAGATATTAAAATATAGAAAAAAAGATGCGTTTGATTTTGCAATGGATGAAAAAATGATAGCAGAAATTTTTGAACTTATCCATAAATATTCAATCCTTACACAAACAAAAATAATGCGAAACACCAATGCAGAAAAAGTGGAAAATAAAAGAAACGGATAACCAAATCGTAAATAATTTAGCAGATAGTTTAGGGGTTAGTCAATCTATCGCTCATCTATTGGTGATAAGGGGCGTAACTACTTTTGATGAAGCAAAGCAGTTTTTTCGACCAGACTTTTCACAATTACACAACCCTTTTTTGATGAAGGACATGCAAAAAGCAGTGGACAGAATTAAGACTGCGATAGAAAAAAATGAGAAGATTTTAGTGTACGGAGATTATGATGTGGACGGTACTACTTCAGTGGCAATGTTGTATACTTTTCTTACTACTCTTACTGAAAATATTGACTATTATATACCTGATAGATACACGGAAGGATATGGAATTTCACTGCAAGGGATTGATTATGCAAAAGAAAATAATTTTACATTAATCATTGCTTTAGATTGTGGAATTAGGGCTATTAATCAAGTAAATTATGCAAATGAAAAAGAGGTAGATTTCATCATTTGCGATCATCATAATCCAGCAAAAGAAATTCCAAATGCAGTTGCTATTTTAAATCCTAAACAAAAAGATTGTGATTATCCTTTTAAGGAACTTTCAGGATGTGGAGTAGGCTTTAAATTAATTCAGGGCTATAGTGAGAAAAACAATATCACATTTGATAAAATTCAATCTCTTTTTGATTTGTTAGTGTTAAGTATTGCTGCCGACCTAGTTCCTATGATTGATGAAAACAGAGTGTTTTCATTTTTCGGATTAAAAAAAATAAACGAAAATCCAAGAGTGGGAATAAAAGCATTGATGGATGCTGTTAAAAGAAAAGGAAAATGGACCATTTCCGATATTGTTTTTGGTATTGCACCACGCATAAATGCTGCTGGCAGAATTGAGCAAGGCAAAAAAGCAGTAGCAGTATTAATAGAAAATGACTCTTTTAAAGCGACTAAATTAGCTCAGGAAATAGAGCAATTGAACAAAACAAGAAGAGGGCTTGATCAAGAGATTACAAAACAGGCATTAGAGATGATAGATGATAACAAAAAATCAACCGTGGTATATAGCACAAATTGGCATAAAGGCGTTGTTGGTATTGCGGCTTCTCGTCTTATCGAATCATACTATAAGCCAACGGTTGTTTTGGCAGAAAAGGATGGGGAGTTAACGGGTTCTGCTCGTTCGGTTAAAGGGTTTGATTTGTATAAAGCCCTTTTGCAATGCGAAAAATATTTAGAAAAATTTGGGGGACATATGTATGCTGCGGGCCTTACATTAAAGAAGGAAAATCTAGAAGATTTTATAGATGCTTTTGAAAGGGCAGTTTCCAATACAATTTTGGATGAACAATTAATTCCAGAAGTCTCGATTGACATGGAACTTGATTTACATGAAATTGATGATAAGCTTTTTAGAATTATACAGCAGTTTTCTCCTTTTGGGCCACAAAATCGAAATCCGATTTTTATCACTAAAGCAGTAAAAGATAGCGGTTATGGCGGAATGGTTGGAGCGGATAAAACACATTTACGGTTAAATATTACAAATGAAAATAGCAGAAATTCAATCAGTAGTATTGGTTTCGGTTTGGCTCATCATTTTAAAAAAACCAAAGACGGAAAAATATTTGATATTTGTTATTCTATTGATGAAAATGATTGGAATGGCAGGAAAAATTTGCAATTAAAACTAAGGGATATAAAAAGTAATTAGCACAGGGTTCTTCCTAATTTTTCCGCAATTTGTCTTTTGGTTTGTAAATATTTGGCATAAGCTTTTGTAAATCGCTCATCATCAGGGTTTTCTTTTAACTGTAATTGAATATCTCCTAGTTTGGTGTCCAAATGTTTTAATTTTAAAGCATAAATAGAGCTTTCTACTGCTTTTCGAAATTTATCTTCTTCCGAGTCAGTAAGTATTTGGTGTCGTGATTTCCAATTTTCGCTCAAACTATGTTTTTTGCTTATCAAATCGATAGCCAATTTGCTTATAGAAGGGTTTTGATGTAGGGTAAAATAATTCAAATTTATTTCTCCATCCTCTTTTACATGAGCAGATATTTCACCTAATATAGATTGGTATTGCTCGTTTTCAAAACTAATATTATCTACCTCTAACTCCTGAATAATAAAAGACGCAATACTAATTTTTTGATCTTCTTCTTTCATATTCTTATTTCCATAATTGAGCAATAGTCGAATAATTTCTTTTTCCTCTTTATTCATTTTTGAAGTAGGAATTTCTTTTTCTTCAAAATTGCTTGCATTCTCACTTTTTGCTGGGAAAGGGCTTATTCGTTTATTCTTTTGTGCGCTTACCTCTTTTGCTAAATCCAATTCTTTTACCCTCAGCATTCGGCTGCACTCTTTTATGTATTCTGATCTACCGATATCGTCAGGAATTTGCGCAATAGAGGAAGCGATATCTTTTATCATTTCTACTCTTTTTGCCGGATCTTCATTTGTATCTTTACTTAATATATTTGTTTTAAAAGTGATAAAATCTTTTTGGTTTTCCTCCAAATAATTTATCAATGCTTCCTGGCTACATTTTTGCGCAAAAGAGTCAGGATCCTCTCCGTTAGGGAATACGACAACTTTCACATTCATCCCTTCTGCCAAAATCATGTCAATACTTCTAAAAGAGGCTTTCAAGCCAGCAGCATCTCCATCAAAAAGAATAGTAATGTTTTTTGTAAAACGATTGATCAATTTTATTTGCTCTGATGTTAGGGAGGTACCTGATGAGGAAACTACATTTTCAACTTTTGCTTGATGGAGCGAAATTACATCCGTATATCCCTCCACAATATAGCAGTTATTTTGTTTACTGATGTGTTGTTTAGCAAAGTAAATACCGTATAAAATTTTACTTTTTAGATATATTAAACTCTCTGTGGAATTGACATATTTTGCTTTATTATCTTTTTGTAAAGTGCGACCACCAAAGCCTAAAACCCTACCAGAAAAACTATGAATAGGAAACATCATTCTTTCTCTGAATCTATCCAAAGCAGATTCATTTTTAATAATGGACAAACCAGAATCTTCCAAATATTTTTTCTGAAATGATGATTTTAATGCCTCTTTACTAAGGGCATCTTTTTGTTTTGGGCTATACCCTAACTGAAATTTTTTAATAGTTTCTTCCGAAAATCCTCTTTCTTTATAATAACTCAATCCAATTGCTTTTCCCTCTCTAGTTTCCCATAACTGCTGCTGGAAAAACTTATTAGCAAATGAACTAATTACATACAAGCTATCCCTATCATTTGCCCTTATACTTTGCTCAGGAGTCATCTCCTTTTCCTTAACTTCAATATTATATTTTTCCGCCAAATATTTTAAAGCCTCAGGATAAGAATAATGTTCATGTTCCATCACAAAACTTACAGAATTTCCTCCCTTTCCACAGCCAAAACATTTGTAAATCCCTTTGGAGGCCGATACCGTAAAGGAAGGTGTTTTTTCATCATGAAAAGGGCAATGTCCAATAAAATTAGCGCCTCTTTTTTTAAGTTGTACAAAGCCACTTACCACTTCCTCAATTCGAGCCGCTTCAAATATTTTATCAATAGTTTCTTTCGGAATCATTGTTTTCTATGTATTACAAAATCAATCATTTGTTTTAGTGCCTTTTTTGCTTCTCCATCTTCAAATTCCTCCAAAATATTTAGTGCATTTTGGTGGTATTCATTCATTTTTTTAGTAGCATAATTCAAGCCACCACTACTTTTTATTAATTCAATTATGCCTGCTACTTTATCCGTATCCTTATTGTGGTTTTTTATGGTATTAATTATCATCTTTTTCTGCGGTTTATCACTTATGCTTAAAGTGTAAATCAAGGGTAGAGTCATTTTTTGTTCTCTTATGTCAATACCGGTTGGCTTGCCAATAATCGGATTATGCGAATAATCAAACAAATCATCTTTTATTTGAAAAGCAATTCCTGCCATTTCTCCAAAAAGATGTAGCTTTTTTATAGTTGCTACATCTTTGGTAGCAGAGCTTGCTCCGCAAGCACAACAAGCCGCAATTAAGGTGGCTGTTTTTTGCCTTATAATTTCAAAATAAACGGATTCTCCAATATCTAATTTTCTTGCTTTTTCAATTTGTAAAAGCTCCCCTTCACTCATGTCTTTTACTGCATTACTCATTATTTTTAACAGTTCAAATTCATTATTTTCTACTGCTAAAAGCAGACCCTTTGATAATAAAAAATCACCTACCAAAACAGCAATTTTATTTTTCCAAAGCGCATTGATAGAGAAAAAACCCCTTCTGAAATTAGCTTCATCTACTACATCATCATGCACTAGGGTTGCCGTATGCAAAAGCTCAATTAAGGATGCCGAGATATAGGTGCTTTCTGTTACTTTTCCACAAAGTTTGGCTGACAGAAAAACAAACATTGGACGCATCTGCTTTCCTTTTCGCTTGATGATGTAATGCATTATTTTATCGAGCAAAGGAACTTTGCTATTAAGGGATGCCTTAAACTTTTTTTCAAAAAGAAGCATCTCTTGTTTGATAGGAGATTTTATTTCGTTTATCGTACTCAAATTACCAAAAAGATTGAAAGCGAATATACAAAGAAGTTCGTGCTAATCTTCTGAAAAAATTCGCTTGTTAAAAAGTTATTGGAGTTTGTTTACTAATTGCCCACAAGCGGCATTAATATCTTTGCCTTTGCTTTTTCTTAAATTTACAATCAAGTTCTTTTCTTCTAGATAAGATATAAAGTTTTCAGTGACTTTATTAGTCGATTTTTCATAAGGGAAATCATCCACTGTATTGTATTCAATTAAGTTAATTTTACAAGGGCTTACTTTGCAAAAATTAGCCAAACCCTTTGCGTCATTCACATTATCATTAATTCCTTTAAAGAGTATATATTCATAGGTAATTCTGCTATTAGTCTCATCATAAAAATATCGAATGGCATCTCTAAGTTCTTGCAAAGGAACGGAATCATTTAAACTCATAAGCTTGCTCCTTGTTTCATCATTTGAACTATGAAGGGAAATAGCCAAGTTAAACCTTACCTTGTCATCTGCTAGTTTCATTATCATTTTAGCAATTCCTGCGGTAGAAACAGTAATCCTTTTTGGCGACATTCCCATTCCTTTTTCAGTGGTGATAAGGCGGATACTCTCCAACATATTGTTGTAGTTCAAGAGTGGCTCACCCATCCCCATATACACAATATTAGACAGTGATTTGCCAAAGTTAGAAACGGACTCTTCATTTAGGATGAAAACTTGGTCATATATTTCGGCAGCAGTTAAATTTCTTTCTAATTTTAATGTCCCAGTAGCACAAAATGCACAATCTAAACTGCAACCAACTTGTGAAGAAATGCAAGCAGTTATTCTCTTTTTGGAAGGAATTAAAACCCCCTCAACCAATAATTTATCGTGTAGCTGTAAGCTGTATTTGATAGTGCCATCTATACTTCTTTCTCCCTTGTGAATTTTTACAGGATTAATGCAAAAATGCTCCCCAAACAAATTACGCATATCTTTGGATAAAGAAGTCATTTCATCAAAAGAAGTAGCGCGTTTTTTCCACAACCACTCCTCAATTTGCCCTGCTCTAAATTTGGGTAATTTATGCTCGGCACAAAATGCACGCAAGTCTTCTACACTAATATTTCGTATGTCTATTTTTTCTTTCATTTGGTTTGCAAAGATAGTAATTCAGATTCCTTACTTTTGTGCTATGCGATTTTTAACGGCCGATTATTTATATCCATTGCACATTGCCCCAATAAAAAAAGGGGTATTGCAAATTTCTGATAAGGGAGAAGTTATCTCAATTTTTGAAAATAGGAGTGAAGTACCTCAGGATAAATTAGAAGTGTTTGAAGGAGTGCTTTGCCCCGGTTTTGTAAATGCACATTGCCATTTGGAGTTAAGCCACCTTATAGGCTTAGCAGAAAAAGGAAAGGGTTTTTTGGATTTTGTAACTTCAGTAATTCATAAAAGAAACGATTTTACAAAAAATCAAATACAAGAGGCTATCGAAAAAGCAGAACGGCAGATGATTAATAACGGAATTGTTGCTGTAGGCGATATTTGCAACACTACTGACACGCTTATCCAAAAAAAGAAAGAAAACTTAATGTACTATACTTTTATAGAAGCTGTTCAGGTTTATGAAGCAGATGTTAAAATCACTATTGAAAATAATTTAGGAATTAGGAATAAATTTAGGAATGCTGGTTTACAAGCAACAGTAGTCCCTCATGCCCCATATAGTTGTGTTCCTAATTTATTAAAAGGTATTACCTCAATCTCTGATAAATTTGATAAGGTCTATACTTTTCATAATCAAGAAACAGCAGCTGAAAACGAATTGTTTCTTTCACAAAGTGGCAAGATGCTTAATTGGCTCAATAAAATAGGATCAAGTTCTACTATTTGGGAAAATAGAAATAGACAATCTACAAGAGCAATTCTAGAGTATTTTAAGTCAGAAAAAAACTTATTACTAGTCCACAATACTTTTACTAAAGAGGAGGATTTATTAACTGCTTTTTATTGCACTTGCCCCAAAGCAAATTTGTATATTGAAAATGCTTTGCCCGATTACTCCATTTTTGATACGGATAAACTTTGTGTTGGAACGGATAGTTTAGCTTCTAATAATTCCCTTTCTATTTTAGAAGAACTTTTAGTTATTCAAGAAAAGTCTACTTTTGATATGACCACTCTTTTAAAAATTGCCTCTAAAAATGGGGCAGAAGCCCTTGGTTTTGAAAAATTAGGCAGCTTTGAAAAAGGAAAAATTCCTGGGGTGAATTTAATTCAACATTTGGAAGGCATGAAGATTATTGAGAGAAGTTCCGTTAAGGTTTTAGCGTAATAATTCAGCAACCCTCAAATCCTCTTCAGTTGTAATTTTTAGGTTTTTTTCTTCTCCTAAAATAGTGTTTATTTTTCCGCCATTACTTTCCAAAACAGAGGCATCATCTGTAAAAAAGAGCGAAAAATTTTGTTTGTAGGCATCCTTAATGGTGCTAGCAAAAAAGCATTGTGGCGTTTGCACTTTATACAAATTACTTCTACTTACCGCTTTGCTACTATTCCCATCTACTTTTCGCAAAGAATCTTTTATTGGTACAACCGGCACAACTCCAATTCCTTTTTTTGTTGCAGTAATTAGTTTGTCAATTAGATGTTCGGAGACAAGTGGCCGCACCCCATCATGAATAGCAACGATACTATTATCATCCACTTTTTTCAAACCATTTTTTACAGATCCAAAACGATTTATTCCACCTGCAACTGTACTGTGTTTTAGAGAAAAATTATATTGTTTACAAAGCACTTTCCAATTTTCAATTTGAGCTTGTGGAAGCACTAAAATAATTTTATCTAAATGCAAAAAAGCATTTAAGGTGTGCATTAAAATGGGTAAACTATTCAGTAATAAAAACTGCTTTGGGGTTTTCGTATTCATGCGCTCCCCTTTTCCTCCAGCTACTATTAAAGCAACTCTTTTCATCTTATAAGATTAACATGGCATCCCCATAAGTGTAAAAGTTATACTTCTTCTTTACAGCTTCTTTGTATGCTTTCATTGTAAAATCATGTCCGGCAAAAGCACTGATTTGCATCATCAAAGTAGATTGTGGTAAATGAAAATTAGTTAGCATACAAGTCGGAATCCTGAAATCGTATGGAGGAAAAATAAATTTATTGGTCCAACCATCAAAAGGGACCATTCTATTTTGAGTAGTAACAGAGCTTTCAACTGTTCTAACAGAAGTAGTCCCCACTGCACAAATTCTTTTATTATTATCAAGCCCTGTATTAATGACATTTGCGGCATCTTGTGTTATATTTATTTCTTCCGAATCCATTTTATGTTTTGAAAGATCTTCTACTTCCACTTCCCTAAAAGTACCAAGACCAACATGAAGGGTGACCTCAGCAAAATTTATCCCCTTTATTTCCAGCCGTTTCATTAGTTCTCGACTAAAATGCAAACCAGCAGTAGGTGCTGCAATTGCTCCGCTATGCTTTGCATAAATGGTTTGGTACCTTTCATCATCTTCCTCTGTTGGCTCTCTATTTATATATTTAGGAAGGGGTGTTTGTCCTAGTCTTGTCAATGTTTCTTTAAACTCATCATAAGAGCCATCAAACAAAAAACGCAGGGTTCTTCCCCTTGAAGTTGTATTGTCAATTACTTCCGCAATCAGCTCATCCTCTTCTCCAAAATAGAGTTTATTGCCAATTCTTATTTTTCTTGCGGGATCCACCAATACATCAAAAAGCCGACTTTCTTTATTTAATTCTCTTAGCAGAAATACTTCAATTCTTGCTCCTGTTTTTTCTTTATTTCCGAAAAGTCGGGCAGGAAAAACTTTGGTGTTGTTCAAAATTATCACATCTCCTTCATCAAAATAATCTATAATATCTTTGAATTTTTTATGCTTAATTTCCCCGCTTTCTCGGTGAAGAACCATCAATTTTGATTCGTCTCTATTTTTTGCCGGAGTTGTTGCTTTTCGCTCTTCTGGTAAGTTAAAAACAAAGTGCGAAAGCTTGTATTTCATTATTTGTGATTTCATAGCTTGAGGATTGATTTTTAAGGCGCGAATATACTACATTCAAAGGCAGAAGTCAAGGGTTATAGCAGTTTGATTTTATCTTCTACTTCATTAAGAGAAAAAGCATCTTTTAAGTTGTATTCTCCAATTTCTGTTCTACATAATTTAGATAAGTGAGCACCACTATTTAAGGCCCTACCAAAATCATTTGCAATGGAGCGGATATAAGTACCCTTGCCACACGCTATTTTGAAGCTAACTATTGGCATATTTATATCTATAATTTTAAAGCTGTGAATAGTTACTTTTCGGCTTTCTAATTTTATTTCTTTATTTTTTCGAGCTAGTTTGTATAAGCGTTCTCCATCTTTTTTTAAAGCTGAAAAAATGGGAGGAATTTGATTTATTTTCCCAACAAATTGTTTAGCCGCTTCTTCTAATGATTCTTTTGTAATATGGGAAGTTTCAAAAGTTTGATTTACTTCAGTTTCCAAATCATAACTAGGCGTTGCGCCTCCCAAAATAAGATTGCCAGTATAGGTTTTTTCTTGTCCTTGAATTTCATCAATTCTTTTGGTAAATTTTCCTGTGCAAACAATAAGTAGCCCAGTAGCTAGTGGATCTAGCGTTCCGGCATGCCCTACTTTTATCTTTTTTAGTTGCAGTTTTTTCTTTATCATATTTCTGACTTTTTTTACCACATCAAAAGAGGTCCATTCTAATGGTTTATTGATAAGCAACAAAGCACCAGCTACAAAATCTGTTTCCTTATTTATTTGGCTTGGGCTTAGTGCTGACAAGGGAATTGGTTATATGCAAAAAGAAGAATGACAAGAATTCCTACAGCAAAACAGTAATAAGCAAAATATTTTAATTGACTATTTTTTACTAATTTAATCATCCATTTGCAAGCAATAATACCTGTAATGAAAGCAAAAACAAAACCAATAGTAAGAGGTAAAAAAGCACTACTTTCATAACTTATTTTCCCTGAAAAAATATCTTTTGCCATCTTTCCAAATATTAAAGGGACTACCATTAAAAAAGAAAATCGTGCCGACTTTTCTTTATCAATCCCTAAAAGAACTGCAGTAGAAATAGTGGCTCCTGAACGAGAAATCCCTGGTAAAATAGCTATGGCTTGCGAGATGCCAATTAGTATTGCATCTTTTATACTGACTTTTTTTTCTGCATGTTTTGCTTTGTCAGCTAAAAAAAGAAGAAGTGCAGTGATAAGTAACATGCTCCCAACCAATATCAATTGCCCACCAAATAGTGCTTCAATTTCACTTTCAAAAAATAAACCAACAAAAACGGCAGGAATCATGGAAAGAATAATCTTTACAGAAAACCAAAAGCTGTCATTATTTTGAAATTGAATAAGTCCAGTAAATATTTCAACAATATCTTTCCTGAAAACAATAATTGTAGATATAGCAGTAGCAAAATGTAAAACCACTGTCATCAACATGCTTTCTTTGGCCAATACATCAGAAGGAAAAATACATTTTGTGATTTCCAAATGCCCACTACTACTTACAGGTAAAAATTCAGTTAATCCTTGAATAATTCCAAGAATTATAGCCCTGATAATCTCCATCTTTTACTCCCCTTTTGGTTTGTGCATTATTGCAAAAATTTCAACAATAAAACCTAGGGCTATCAGAATTGGGGCAAGAGTTAATCTTTGAGAGTCAAAAATTTTATCACTAAAAACAGTCGGATCATCCGAGCCACCACCAATCATCAGCAAAAGTCCAGCACAAATAAGAACAACTCCTACTAGCAGAAGAAGATAGTTCTTTTTTGTAAATGCAAAGTCAAGATTATTTTTTTGATTCATAATTTATAAATAAATTTCACTTTCTTTAATCCGCAAGTATTTCCTGAGAGCAAAAAAAGTAGATAGCCAAGTAAATAAAATTCCAACTACAAATATACAAGCAAAAATAATACCGATACTTTTAAAATTCTGAATGTTTAAAAAACTGGGCATATCGCTCTGTAAAAGCTGAAAGACAGCAACTAACATACAAATTGCTAATAGCGAACTATAAATACCATTATAAATGCTGTCCGATAAAAACGGTCCTTTTATAAATTTATTGGTTGCGCCAACTAGTTTCATGGTGCGGATTAAAAACCGTTTAGAATATACAGTCAGGCGAATGGTATTATTGATAAGTGTAAAGGAAATTATAAAAAGCAATATGCAAAACGAAAGCAGAAAAACACTCATTTTACGTACATTTTCATTTATTTTTTCTACCAAATCCTTCTGATAAAAAACTTCATGAATCAAATCATTTTTTATGAGCTGCTGTTGTAGAATAAGCAAACTATCGGGGTTGGCATAAGAGGATTTTAGCTTTATATCAATAGACTCCAATAGTGGATTATATCCTAAAAATGCAATAAAATCCTCTCCCAACTGCTCTTGTAATTCTTTTGCCGCATCCTCTTTACTTACCCAATCTGTCTCTAAGGAATATGGTTTTGAATCAATCCATTTTTGTAATTGCATAATATCAACATTTTTTACTCCCTCTTTTATCATTACCGAAAATCCAATATTTTGTTTTACATGATTGGAAAGCCGGTTGGCATTAATAAGTAAAAACCCCAAAATCCCTAGAACAAAAAGCACTAAGGACATGCTTATAACAATCGACATAGAAGAAGATTTTAATTTTCCTTTCAGTAACATAGATTTAAATTATTCATATCAATTGCCAAAAATAAAAAAATACATTCAGTATTTCTTTAACTTTGCAATAACTTAAAATAAATTAATGGAATATAATTTTTCTGAGATAGAAAAAAAATGGCAAAAGTATTGGAGAGAAAACGAAACTTATAAAGTCACAGAAGATTCACAAAAGAAAAAATACTATGTATTGGATATGTTTCCGTATCCTTCAGGAGCAGGTTTGCATGTAGGTCATCCACTAGGCTATATTGCATCAGATGTTTATTCTCGCTATAAAAAATTAAAAGGGTTTAATGTATTGCATCCAATGGGATATGATTCTTTTGGTTTGCCAACTGAGCAATATGCAATCACAACAGGAATTCATCCTGCAATTGCAACAAAAGAAAATACGGATAGATATAGAAAACAGCTAGATCAATTAGGATTTTCGTACGATTGGAGTAGAGAAATTCAAACTTCTGACCCGAAATATTACAAATGGACACAATGGATTTTTAAGCAATTGTTCAATTCCTGCTATTGTAATATAGAGGATAAGGCCATGCCAATTACGGATTTGATAAATTACTTTAAAAAAAAAGGAAATATAAATTCTAAGGCAGTTTGTGATGATAATACTCCGCCATTTACTGCAGAAGATTGGAAAAATTTTTCGGAAGCAGAAAAAGAGAAAATGTTATTGCATTACAGATTGGCATTTTTATCAGATACTTGGGTGAATTGGTGTGAAGGATTAGGGACGGTACTTGCCAATGATGAGGTCAAAGATGGCCTTTCAGAAAGAGGAGGATTTCCTGTAGAACAAAAATTAATGAAGCAGTGGTCCTTAAGAATTACCGCTTTTGCGGATCGATTAATTTCAGGATTAGATACTATAGATTGGTCGGATTCAATAAAGGAAATTCAAAAAAATTGGATTGGAAAGTCAAATGGAGCTTCTGTAAGGTTTGCTTTAGAAAATTCTGAAGATAAAATAGAGGTTTTCACTACTCGTCCCGATACCATTTTTGGAGTGAATTTTATGGTATTAGCGCCAGAACATGAATTGATAAATAAAATTACAACTGTTCAGAAAAAAGATGCGGTAGAAAAGTATGTAAATACGGCAAAACTAAAATCGGAGAGAGAAAGACAGGCAGATAAAAATGTGAGCGGGGTGTTCACAGGGGCTTTTGCTATTCATCCCTTTACTGGAGATAAAGTTGCTATTTGGGTTGGAGATTATGTGTTAGCTTCTTACGGGACAGGAGCGGTAATGGCTGTGCCTTGTGGCGACCAAAGAGATTGGGATTTTGCTACTTATTTTGGATTGGAAATCATCAATGTTTTTGAGGGAGTAGATATTAGTGAAGGAGCAAATGAGGACGCAACCCTAAACATAGCTAATTCAGATTTTTTAAATGGACTTTCTGCAAAAAAGGCTATAAATTTGGCAATACAGAAAATTGAAGAAGGAGGATTTGGTCAAGCAAAAATAAACTACCGATTAAGAGATGCTATTTTCAGCAGACAAAGATATTGGGGAGAACCATTTCCTGTCTATTATAGGGGGGAAACTGCTTATCTTTTGGAAGACGATAAACATGTAACACTTCCTGCTGTAGATAAATATTTACCAACTTCAACTGGTGAACCCCCTTTAGCAAGAGCCAAAAAAGAGGACTGGAATGTGTTTGAAGGAGATAGAATGGAAACCAATATTATGCCAGGTTGGGCAGGGAGTTCTTGGTATTTTTTAAGATATATGGACCCAAATAATGATAAGGAATTCTGTGCAAAAGAAAAGTCAGATTATTGGGGGCAGGTGGATTTGTATATTGGAGGAGCTGAACATGCGGTAGGGCATTTATTGTATTCTCGTTTTTGGACTAAATTTCTGTATGATAAAGGACTTATCTCCTTTGACGAGCCTTTCAAAAAAATGATCAACCAAGGTATGATTTTAGGCAGATCAAGCTTTGTTTACAGAATAAAAGACACAAATACTTTTGTAAGTTTTGACAAGAGAAAAGAGCATAAAACCACACGCTTGCATGTGGATATCAACTTTGTAGACAATGATGTATTGGATGTTGAAGAGTTCAAAAATTGGAGAGTAGAATACAAAAATGCTGATTTTATTTTAAGTGATGAGGGGAAATATCTGTGCGGACATGAGATAGAGAAAATGTCAAAATCCAAATATAATGTGCAAAAGCCTGATAAATTGGTAGAGGATTTTGGAGCAGATACTTTGCGCCTGTATGAAATGTTTTTAGGACCATTGGAGCAGTTCAAGCCTTGGGATGTTAAGGGAATAAATGGAGTGCAATTTTTTTTAAGGAAGTTTTGGAGATTGGTACATGATGAGAACAATAATTTCTCAGTTTCAAAAGAGGTTCCATTAAAAGATAACTACAAAACATTGCACAAAACCATCAAAAAAGTAGAGGAAGAAATAGAAAGGCACTCCTTCAATACGGTAGTAAGTACTTTTATGATTTGTATAAATGAACTTACGGAACAAAAATGCAATTGCACAGAAATTATTTCGGATTTTACAATTTTACTTTCTTCATACGCTCCGCATATTGCTGAAGAAATTTGGCAAAAATTAGGAAATGAAACTTCAGTTACGACTGCTAATTTCCCAAAGTTTAACGCAAGTTATTTGGTGGAGAATGAGGTGAATTATCCGGTTTCGTTTAACGGTAAAATGCGATTTAAAATTACTTTACCTGCCGAAATGACAAAAGAACAAGTGGAGGTTGAGGTAATGAAACATGAAAAAACAGCTCATTATTTAGAAGGAAAATCGCCTAAAAAGATAATTGTAGTGCCTAAGCGAATTATCAATATAGTAATGTAAATATGACAATAAAAAGGGTTTTATTTTTTTTGATTCTTTGTCCCCTATTTATTTTTTCCCAAAATAATCTTCCTTTTAAAGTAGGAGAAAGTTGTACTTACCGAATTCATTATGGCCCCATTACTGCTGGCCATGGAACACTTATAGTCAAGAATATTGAAAAACATAATAATAGGGAGTGCTTTCATCTTGAAGGGATTGGCCAAACGAATTCATTTTTCAGCTTATTTTTTAAGGTGCAGGACAAGTATATTTCTTATGTAAATTCCACTTCCTTATCCCCTGTTCATTTTATTAGAGATGTGAATGAGGGAGGCTATATTATCAAACAAAACTATCTGTTTAACGCCAAAAACAAAGAAGTTTTGGCTGAAGATTCTATTTATAAAATCCCAAAGAAAACACAAGATATGTTGTCGGGATATTATTTTACAAGAGCACTTTTAAATCTTCAAAATGTAAAAGAAGATTCCATTTTAAAGCTTAATATTTTTATGGATGAGGAAATTTACCCCATGCAAATAAAGTATGTAAAAAATGAGGTAATCAAAACAAAATGGGGTAAAATAAACTGTTTGGTTTTCACTCCTCTACTGCAAGAGGGTAGAGTTTTCAAGGACGCAATAGGAATGAGAATATGGATTTCAGATGATGAAAATAAATTAATGATAAAAGCAGAAACCAAAATTATTGTTGGGGTAATAAAAGCAGAACTATCCTCCTTTAAAGGTTTGAAAAGTCCATTGTCAATAACTGAATAATTAAATAAGAATAACAATTTTTATTTTCAGTAAATTGCGACTATGAAAACAGGGATATATAGCATTTTATTTTTAGGATTACTCCTGCTGCTAATAGCACTAAATTTTACTAAATGCAACAAGGCAAATGGAGACAGTGTAAATATTACAAAAACTTTTGAACCAACAATAGAATACGGCATTTTTACTGATTCTTTTCAGCTAATAAGAGGAATAATAAAACCAGGACAAGTTTTAGGAGAAATACTATATCGTAATCATATTGACCATGTGAATATTGACAAAATTGTAAAAGCATCTAAGGGAATTTTTGATGTAAAAAGAGTAAAAGCAGGGCAGCCATTTACTATTTTTTGTACAAAAGATTCCAGCGCAATTGCAAAATGTTTTATCTATGAAGAATCGGCAACGAGCTATGTAGTTTTTGATTTAAGGGATGGGATAAAAGTTTACAGAGGGGAAAAAGAAACTCTCATTAGGATGCGAACCGCATCAGGAGAAATCACTTCATCATTATGGAATGCCATAATGGATAATAATATGAGCCCTGCACTAGTAATGGAACTTTCTAATATTTACGCATGGACAATTGATTTTTTTAGAATTCAGAAAGGAGATAAATTCATGGTGTATTATGAAGAAAGATTTGTAGAGGATGAGTTTGTAGGAATAGGAAGAATTTGGACTGCAAAATTCACACATCAAGGGGAAGATTTTTACGCCTTTTATTTTAGAGAAGATGCTAAAAATTTTGGTGATTATTTTGATGAAGAAAGTAAAACATTAAGAAAAGCATTTTTGCGTGCCCCACTTAATTTTAGTCGAATTAGTTCAAAATACAGTAAACGCAGGAGACATCCTGTAACAGGAAGGGTAAAGCCACATCTAGGAACAGATTATGCTGCCCCAAAAGGAACACCAATTTTAACTACAGCAAATGGTAGCATAGTTGTAGCATCTTATACGCGCAATAACGGAAACTTTGTAAAAATCAGGCACAATAATACTTACACCACTCAATATCTGCACATGTCAAAAATAAAATCAGGGATAAGAAAAGGAGTGCATGTAAAACAGGGAGATATAATAGGATATGTTGGCAGCACAGGATTGGCTACTGGCCCGCATGTTTGTTATCGGTTCTGGAAAAATGGCCGACAAGTAGACCCATATAAAGAAAAATTACCTCCATCTGAACCCATGAAAGAGAAAAGCAAACAGCCTTTCAAATTGGTAAAAGATAGCTTAATTCAATTTTTGTCTGAGCCTGTAATATAATACAAAATGCTGCAAATCAAGAGCATATCACAAAAGCTAATAACACTTTTATTTTTTCTATTAGTCAATTTTATTTATGCAAATGAATTTGAAAATCCTTTTATTAAAAACAAAGGACAACTACCCAAAAAAGTAATTGCAAAAGTAAATCTATCTGGCGGAGCATTATTTATTGAAAAAGGAACATTCACATACAATTTTTACGACCAACAGAAATTTGCAGATATTCATAACCACAGAACTACTGATAGAGGAATCAAAGCCCATGCTTTTAAGGTGATTTTCAAAAATACCAATGAAAATATGGAGAGCTTTTTAGAAGAGAAAAGCCTATTTTTTGAAAACTATTATTTAGGGAATAATAAAAATTATTGGGCAGAAAAGGTACATCATTACAAATCGCTCACACAAAAAAATATTTATGACGGTATAGATTTAAAGATGTATTCCCAAAACGGAAATTTGAAATATGATATGATTGTAAAAGCAAATTCCAACCCGAAAAAAGTAAAGTTAAGCTATGAGGAAGTAGATAATATTTTTGTAAAAAACGGAAATTTATACGTGCAAACTTCTGTAAATACAATAACTGAACAAAAACCAATTGCCTATCAAATGATTAATGGAGAGAAAAAAGAAATTGTTTGCAATTACAAATTAAAAGGTAAAATACTAAGTTTTGAGTTCCCAAATGGATACAATAAAAATCAGGATTTAATTATTGACCCAACTCTGGTTTTTTCTACTTATTCTGGAAGTGTTGCAAACAATTTTGGCTATACTGCCACTTATGATAATTTTGGGTTTCTGTATGCTGGAAGCACAGCTTTTGGGGTTGGTTATCCTACCATCTTAGGGGCTTATCAAATTAATTTTGCTGGCGGGACAGGAAGTATAGGAACAGATATCGCCATTACAAAATACGATACAAGCGGTAGCATTGCCATTTACTCTACTTATTTGGGGGGTACAAAAGATGAATTACCACACAGCATGATTGTAAATTCGGTAAATGAACTGTTTCTTTTTGGAACAACTGGCTCAGATGATTATCCAACAACTACTAATGCCTATCAAACTAATTTTAATGGTGGGCCTTCTTTTCTCCCCTCCGGAATAGGTATTTCTTATCCTGATGGTTGCGATTTGATTGTTTCTCGCCTTAGCGGAAATGGTGGCAACCTTTTGGCATCTACTTATGTTGGCGGAACTGAAAATGATGGACTCAATATCGCAAATAAACTAAAATTTAATTATGCGGATGAGGTGCGTGGAGAAATAGATATCGATAAAAATAACAACATTTATATCGCAACTTGTTCTCGTTCTTCCGATTTTCCCATTGTTGGAAATGTGTTTCAGCCCACTTTAGATTCTTTGCAAGAGGGCGTAATTATCAAAATGGATAATCAGCTTAGCAGTATTATTTGGAGTACATTTTTAGGAGGAAGAGGAATGGATGCGATTTATTCCTTGGCATTGGATGATGACGACAATATCTATGTAACGGGCGGGACAACTTCTGATGATTTTCCGACAAGCACAAACGCTTTACATCCCAATTATTTAGATTCTTTAAAAGCGGACGGGTTCGTTACCTACATTTCTAAAGATGGAACACAAATTATTAGCTCTACTTATTTTGGTTCTGATGAGTACGATCAATCCTATTTTGTAGAATTGGATGGAGCGCAAAATGTATATTTATTCGGGCAGACCAAAGCAACAGGAAATACCCTTATTTATCAAGCAAACTATAATGTGCCAGGTGGTGGAGAATTTATTAGCAAGCTAAGCCCAAATCTGGATGCACTTTTACAATCGACAGTTGTGGGAGCTAATACTGGAAAACCAAATATTTCTCCTACTGCTTTTTTGGTGGACGTCTGTAATAAAATTTACATCTCTGGATGGGGCTCCAACATTGGAATAGGAAATGCTGGGACCACTTTTAATTTGCAAACTACTCCCAATGCTTTCCAGAGTACAACTGATGGAAACGATTTTTACCTAATGGTACTAGATGATAATATGAGTAATTTAATTTATGCTACTTATTTTGGAGGCAATCAAGCCACAGAACATGTGGATGGCGGCACAAGTCGTTTTGATAAAAAAGGAATTGTTTATCAATGTGTTTGTGCTGGCTGTGGTGGTTTTTCTGATTTTCCGACTACTCCAGGGGCTATATCCAACACAAATAATTCTACTGCTAGTTCTAAATGTAATAGTGCAGTTTTCAAATTTGATTTTAATTTTCCTATGACTATTGCCGATTTTTCTGCTCCTTGGGTTGGTTGTGATACTTCTATTGCTTTTCAGAATTTAAGTATTGGGACGGGCAATACAACTTATCAATGGTTTTTTGGAGATGGGAATAATTCCACACAAGAAAACCCAACACATGCTTATAGCCAAAACGGGATATATGACGTTACACTCATCACAAATGACCCCACTTCATGTAATGTTAGCGATACCGTAACAAAGCAAATTTATATACTCTCCAATTCTTCCAACACAATTCAGAAAATAGAAATTTGTAAAAATGAGCAAGTTCAAATTGGCTTACTGCCGGTAAATGACCCTACGATTTCTTATTTTTGGTTTCCAGCATACGGCCTTAGTAGCATCACGGTTTCCAATCCATATGTAATTACGGATTCCACTATTACATATCAATTACTCATTTCAAATGGATTTTGTACCGATACTGTTTTTCAGTTGGTAGAGGTAAACACCATAAGTGTAGATGCAGGAAATGACACTGCTTTTTGTAATAATCCTATTTTACTGAGTGCAAATGCTGAAGGTTTAGCAACTTCCTTTTTGTGGTCAAGCAATAATTTGTTTACTGACACACTCAGTTTGGATAGCTTTTTGCTTAGCACTATCCCCATGCAATATTTCGTAAAAGTAACGGATGGAATTTGTCAGGCAATAGATAGCGTAGAGCTAAAAACCCAAAACATTGATATTTCCCTTAGCGGAAATTTTGAAATTTGCATTGGCGATTCAGCTTTTGTACAAGCAAATAATTTATTACCTTCAGTTCCGCTAATAAATTATTTTTGGAGCCCAAATAGCAATCTAAATTATAGTATCGATTCTTCCTCTGTTTGGTTTTTCCCTGATTCTTCCATTTGGCTTTTTGTTCAGGTGCAAAACCAAAATGGATGTGAGCTAAAGGATTCCATTTTTATTGCAGTGAATAATTACCCCATTTCAGATAGTATTTCGGCTAGTAAAAACCCGATTTACAAAGGAGAAAGCACAACTTTAAATATTCAAACAAACGAAAATGTACTTTGGGAATGGGGCGATTCTGCAAAGCAAATTGTAGTAAATCCAATTACAGACTCATTATTTGTAGTAGAGATTTATAACGAATTTGGTTGTAGTATTTACGATAGTATTTTTATCCAAATTTTAGATGTTTTTTGTGATGAGGAAAAGATAAAAATTCCAACTGCTTTCACGCCAAATAATGATGATAAAAATAATACTTACAGAATTACGGACACAGACGGAATAATTACTTCCTTTAAATTGGAGATTTTTAATCGATTTGGGCAAAAAGTATATTCTTCCAATAATAAAAACGAAAAGTGGGATGGCACTTACCAAAACGAATTATTAGCACCTCAAGTGTTTGATTTTTATTTAGAATTAGAATGTTTTGGAGGTAAAAGACTCTTTAAAAAGGGAAACATTACATTGATAAGATGAGAACTTTTATTTACCTATTTTGTTTTTTATTTGTCTTTAATTTAAAAGCACAAGATGTACATTTTTCGCAATTTTCAGTTTCTACAATGAGTTTAAATCCTGCCCTAGTTGGCAATCAAGTGGCTGACTATAAAACAAGTTTTCAAAAGCGAACACAATGGGCATCTGTAGCCAAGCCATTTAGTAGTATTGCAGCAAACTTTGAAGCAAAAGATGTTTTGAAAAAAACCTCTGTCGGATTTCAGTTTTTAAATGATATGGCTGGAGATGCTAATTTTACAACCTCCCAGTTTAATGCGGTAATCAATAGGGCTTTTTCGATTGATAGAGACAGGAAAATTTCGGCAGGATTTCTATTTGGAATTGCACAACGAAAAGTAGATTTTTCTTCTCTTATTTTTGAGCAAGACGAGCAGTTGCAAAAAAATACATCATTTGTATTTTTTGATGTAGGAATTGGAGCAAACTATAGCTCAATTGTAAATAATAATTTTTCTTTTATTACAGGTCTTTCTACCTATCATATCAACAGTCCAAAACAAACTTTGATTAATGATGAAAATGTGAGATTAAAACAGAAATCCAATTCTTATTTTCTCACTTTTTACCGATTAAAGAATACTATAATTTTGAATCCCTTCTTTTTTTATAGCAGACAAGGGAAAAGCAGTGAGTTTATTTTAGGAACAGCATTACGGTATGATTTTCCTGCTTTTAATACGGAACTTATATCGGAAATATTTTATAGATGGGATGATGCTATAATCCCAGCTTTCGGACTAAATTATAATTCTATCACTGCAGTTATAAGTTATGACATTAACACTTCCGATTTGGTGGCAGCAAGTCAAAACAAAGGCGGTTTTGAGTTTTCTATTATTTATATGTGGAATAAGAAAAAAAGAAAACAAATAGGAGAAATTAAAAAATATTGTCCTAAATATTTATGAGAATTTTACAAATTATATTATTAATTTTTCCGTGCATCACTTTTTCACAAGAAAGTATGGTAATAAAGCATTTAGCAAATACTATAAACTCTGTTGGTGCAGAACTTAATTTTTTTCAAGATGAAAAAAACCATGCTTTTTTCACGGCTATTCGGGATGATAATAACAACTATATTTCTTCTATTTATTCTAGCAATTTGCAATTAGATCAGTGGAG
>ERZ813253.198-NODE-198-length-23772-cov-5.553901_pt1 | contig 23772 bp, 19 predicted proteins | sample MGYA00520893_ERZ813253 | MGnify/ENA primary metagenome ERZ813253 (study PRJEB31669, sample SAMD00080414) | marine metagenome | biome: oceanic hadal pelagic zone biome; feature: marine hadalpelagic zone; material: sea water | place: Pacific Ocean:Izu-Bonin Trench...
AAACAGACTGGTTGGATGAGTGAACATGGAGAAATATTAAAATTTACAGATGGGATTGCCCTTTGCAGAGAGAGTGGAGAAAAGTATAAATTAGAAAATGGAAATTGTGAAAGGATATGAGTGACAGTAAAAAAATAACTTTTGCAGTTGTTGGATGTGGGCATATTGGCAAACGCCATATTGCGGAAATAAGTGCAAACAAAAATGCTGAGCTAATAGCAGTTTGTGATGTAAAAGACCAATCTGAATTTGAAGATTTTGGTTTGCCTTTTTTTGTTAGTTTGGATGCACTTTTACTCTCTGATCTCTTTCCTGATGTGATAAATATTTGTACACCAAATGGTTTGCACACATCCCAATCTCTGATGGCCTTGGATCAATGTAATGTACTTGTAGAAAAGCCAATGTCACTCTCTGTTGAGGATGCAAACGCTTTAATAGTAAAAGAAAAAGAAACGAAAAATCAGCTATTTTGTGTGATGCAAAACCGATATTCACCTCCTGCGCGTTGGCTGAAATCCTTAATGAATAATAATATCCTTGGCGAGATTTATATGGTGAATTTAAATTGTTTTTGGAATAGAGATGATAGCTATTATAATTCTGCCAATTGGAGAGGAACCATGGATATGGATGGTGGAACACTTTTTACGCAATTCTCACATTTTATTGATATTCTTTTCCATTTGTTTGGAATTGTAAAAGTCAACAATGTAATTCTAAAAGATTTTAATCACAGCCATACTACTGATTTTGAAGATTCCGGAATTATTACTTTTGAAATACAAAATAAGGCAATTGGAAATATGCAATTCTCAACTGCTATATTTGATAGGAATATGGAATCGAGTATTACAATAATTGCTGAAAAAGGAAGTGTAAAAGTAGGAGGGCAATACATGGAAAAAATTGAATATTGTAACATAGAAAATTATGAAATACCAGAGTTAATGCAAAGTAATAATGCGAATGATTATGGTAAATTTAAAGGAAGTGCGAACAATCATCATTTTGTAATAGAAAATGTGATTGAAACATTAAAGGGAAATGCTAAAAAAGATGCAACTCCTGAGCAAAGCTTAGGTGTAATTGCTTTTATTGAGGAGGTTTATAAAATGAGAAAAGTAAAAAGTGCCATCATTTAATTTTGGTATTTTTGTAAAACATAAAAACTAAAGATGAGTAAAACGATATTAATAACAGGAGGTGCAGGGTTTATAGGCTCGCATGTGGTGCGTTTATTTGTAAATAAATATCCAGATTACAAAATTGTAAACTTGGATAAATTGACCTATGCAGGGAATTTAGAAAACCTTAGTGATATAGAAAATAAGGATAATTATATTTTTGAAAAAGGGGATATAGTTGACAAAACATATATTGAAGATTTATTTGTTAAATATAAATTTGACGGGGTGGTGCATTTAGCGGCTGAAAGTCATGTGGACCGATCCATTACTAATCCTATGGAATTTATTATGACGAATGTTGTGGGGACGGTAAATCTATTAAATGCTGCAAAAAACCTTTGGAAAGCAAATGAGGAAGGGAAACTTTTCTACCATGTTTCAACTGATGAAGTGTATGGAAGTTTAGGTAATACGGGACTGTTTTTAGAAACAACACCTTATGATCCGCAATCGCCTTATTCATCTTCAAAAGCAAGTTCTGATCATTTTGTAAGGGCTTATGGAAATACTTATGGAATGCCTTATGTGATTTCGAATTGCTCTAACAATTATGGACCAAATCAGTTTCCTGAAAAGTTATTGCCCCTTTTTATCAATAATATCCTAAACTCAAAAGCATTACCTGTTTATGGAGATGGGACATTTACAAGAGATTGGTTGTATGTAGTGGATCATGCCATTGCGATTGACAAAATATATCATGAAGGCAGAAAGGGAGAAACCTATAATATTGGTGGTTTTAATGAGTGGACAAATATTGATTTGATAAAATTACTTTGTAAGCAAATGGATATTGCTTTAGGTAATGAAGCAGGAACTGCTGAGGGATTAATCACTTATGTGAAGGATAGACCAGGGCACGACAAGCGCTATGCTATTGATGCTAATAAGTTGAAGAATGAATTAGCTTGGGAGCCATCCTTACAATTTGAAGAAGGGCTGGCCAAAACAATTGCATGGTATTTAGCCAATAAGGAGTGGATGGATAATATCACTTCTGGAGATTATCAAAACTATTATAAAGAACAATACAGTTAAATTATGATAAAATGGTTTTCAAAAAAGAAAGAGGAGGAATTAGCCCCTCTTGATTTTTCAATATTGAAAACTGATATTCATTCGCATTTTATTCCGGGAATTGATGATGGAGCTCCTGATTTGGAAACTTCTATTTTACTTATAAAAAAGATGCAGGTGTTGGGATATAGTAAGGTGATTACTAGCCCCCATGTGATGAGTGATTTTTACCAGAATTCTTCTGAAACGATATTCAAGGGCTTAGCTGATGTGCGTGAGGAATTAAAAGCACAGAACATCAACATGGAAATAGATGCTGCTGCCGAATACTATATTGATTTTGATTTTGAACAGAAAATAGGGAAAGAACAATTCCTAACTTTTGGGGATAAACATATATTAGTTGAGCTTTCATTTATTGAGGAACCAAGAAATTTATTTAACATCATTTTTAAATTACAATTAGACGGCTATAAGGTTGTTTTAGCACACCCTGAAAGGTATGCTTACTACAAAATGGAAGAGTATAAAGAACTTAAAAATAGAGGTGTATTGTTGCAAATTAATTTACTTTCATTAATTGGACACTATTCACCACAAATTCAGATAAAAACAGAAAAACTTATTGAGGAAAATATAGTAAGTTATGTAGGTACGGATTGCCACAACAGGATGCATGCAGAATTATACGAAAAATGCCAAACTAAAAAAGCCTGGCATGATTTGGTAAATAGTGGTTTGTTACTTAACGATACCCTATAAGATAGCGCTTTGCGTTTCAAGTTTACTATCTACTTTCTTGAACAAACCTTGTAATACTTTTCCAGGACCAACTTCAATAACTGATGTTAAGCCGTCAATAATCATTTGTTGCATAGTTTGTGTCCAAAGTACGGATGAAGTCAATTGCTTTTTCAAGTTTGCTTGAATTTCTTCAGGATTAGTAATGGCGGTTGCTGTTACATTCTGATAGACAGGACAAACTCCTTCAGAAAAACTAGTTTCATCTATTGCTTTTTCCAACTCTACTCTTGCAGGCTCCATTAATGGAGAATGAAACGCACCACCAACAGGCAATTTTAAAGATCTTCTGGCGCCAGCCTCAGTTAGTTTTTCACAAGCAATATCTATGCCCTCATTGCTTCCTGAAATTACTAATTGCCCAGGGCAGTTATAGTTAGCAGGCACAACTACTTCTTTTATTTCTGCACAAATTTTCTCTACTACTTCATTTTCAAGTCCTATTACAGCCGCCATAGTCGATGGGTTTTGCTCGCATGCTTTTTGCATAGCCATTGCTCTTTTGGATACTAATTTTAATCCATCTTCAAACGATAAATAACCAGCAGAAACTAAGGCAGAAAATTCACCTAAGGAATGTCCTGCAACCATCTCTGGTTTAAAGGAACTGCCTAATACTTTTGCTAATATTACGGAATGTAAGAAGATAGCTGGTTGTGTAACTTTAGTTTGTTTTAGTGCTTCAGCATCTTCTCCAAACATAATGTCAGTAATTGAGAACACTAAAATTTCATTTGCTTTTTCAAATAGCTCTTTTGCAATTTCTGAGTTATCATAAAGGTCTTTTCCCATTCCAGGAAATTGGGCGCCTTGCCCAGGAAATACATATGCTTTCATCATTTAGTGTTTTAGTTGTTAATTTTTAGTTGTCAGCATTAGTTTCTAGTAACTAATAACCAACAACTAGCAACTATTATTTTATCAAATTCATAAATTCGGAACGCGTTTTTTCATCTTTTAAAAAGATGCCCGAAAAAGCAGATGTTGTGGTTGAAGAGTGCTGTTTTTGTACCCCTCTCATTTGCATGCAAAGGTGTTGTGCTTCAATAACTACAGCTACTCCTTTAGGGTTAAGCGTATCTTGTAAGCAATCTTTTATCTCATCTGTTAATCTCTCTTGCACTTGCAATCTTCTGGAAAATACATCAACAATTCTTGGTATTTTACTCAAGCCCACTATGTGTCCGTTTGGTATGTAGGCAATGTGTGCTTTTCCGAAAAATGGGAGCATGTGGTGTTCGCAAAGAGAGTAGAGTTCTATGTCTTTTACTAAAACCATTTGGCTATAATCTTCAGCAAACATAGCAGATTGTAAAATTTCAGTAGGATTCTGATTGTAACCATCCGTTAAAAATTCCATGGATTTAGCTACACGTTCAGGAGTTTTTAAAAGACCTTCTCTTTCCGAGTTTTCACCAATTTCAGCTAAAACAACTTTTATGCTATTGGCTAAATTTTTATTATAGGATTCACTCATTTTTTTATTAAATAGTATGCAAATATACTACCTTTTCTTTTGATATATTTGCCAAATGAAGATACTCTTAATAGCTGCTACTTCTGATGAAATTATACAGGAATTATTCCCTAATGCTGAGATTTTGATTTCAGGAGTGGGTATGGTAAATACTACTTACGGATTAACTAAGGATTTAAGTGTAAACTCTTATGATTTAGTAATTAATATGGGGGTTGCTGGCTGCTTTAATCCTACTGTAAAAATTGGTGATGTAGTTGAAGTTGTAGAAGATTGTTTTTCAGAAATTGGATTTGAAAATGGCGTGAAATTTGAGGAGTTTTCTGATTTTGAAATAACTAATACTTTTAAAGTAGAAGGAAAAACCAATTTGCAAAAGGTAAAAGGAATTACGGTAAATACCGTTCATGGAAATGAGGATTCTATTGCTAGAATAATAAGCAGATTAAACCCAGATGTGGAAAGTATGGAGGGGGCGGCTATTTTTAAAGTCTGCAAGGAATTTGCTGTTCCTTGCATGCAGATAAGAGCCATTTCGAATAAAGTGGAAAAGCGGAATAGAGAAAATTGGAATATGCCATTAGCGATTCAAAACTTGAATACTACTGTTCAGCAAATAATTGTTGCACTATGAAACTGACTTTAGGTTTTTCTCCTTGTCCAAATGACACTTTTATTTTTGATGCCATGGTGCATTATAAAATTGACACTGAAGGCTTGGATTTTGAAGTGATTTTTGGGGATGTAGAACAATTAAATAAATGGGCGTTTCAAGGAAAATTGGATATTACAAAACTTTCGTTTAATGCTTTTACTCATTGTGTAAACGATTATGCACTTTTGGATAGTGGCTCAGCACTTGGAAATAATTGTGGCCCGCTACTGATTAAAAAACCAAATACCATTTTAACTACCAACAGTAAAATTTCCATTCCTGGAAAATACACGACTGCCAATATGTTGTTGGGAATTGCTTTTCCATTGCATCAGAATAAAGTAGAAACGCTTTTTTCTGAAATTGAAAATGAAGTGTTAGCTGGAAAGGTAGATGCGGGACTTATCATACACGAAAACCGATTTACCTATCATGAAAAAGGATTGGAAAAAATAAAAGATTTAGGAGAGTTTTGGGAAAAAGAAACAGGATTACCTATTCCTTTGGGTGGCATTGTAGTGAAAAGAGAATTACCTTTTGAAGTTCAGCAAAAGGTAGAAAGAGTACTTAGGAAAAGTGTAGAATATGCTTTTGCAAACCCTAATAGTTCGGCTGACTATGTTAAATGCCATGCTCAAGAAATGGAAAAAGCAGTTGTTGATGCTCATATAAATTTATATGTTAATGATTTTTCTATCTCTTTAGGAATTGAAGGAAGAGAAGCAGTACAACTGCTTTTTGAAAAATCAGGAAAGGAGTATAGTTCTATTTTTGTTGAATAATTGTCTATTCCACAATTATCCTTTTCTCCACTTTTTCATTATCATAAATATAAAATAGTGACGTATTTGTAGTTGGTAAAGTTTTTCTTCCCAATACATCTACAATTTTATCGGTTTTCCTTTTTTAGGTTATACTAATTTAATTGTTAAATAGCTACAAAATGACTCTCAATTCTCAAAAGAAGAAAAAAAATCTTCACCGATTTAATTTCAGCTTTATCTGATTTAGATGAGAAGGTAATGCTCAATCATTTTGATTTCATTTCCTTTTTTGAAACCAAAATTAAAGACAATTTCATGGCTAGTGTTTTAAAAAATAAAAAGCATAAAAAATCACCCAAATAATTTTCTAAAATGCTATTTTTTACAAGCTATTCCAATACAATCTTTATTCCTCTTACTTTTTCTACATCATAAATCACTTTTTAGGTTTCTACAACATCCAAAATATGAGGTACTTACATAAAATAATAAGGCATAAAAAATATTATTAAAAAAGAAGAGAAAAGTTTTGTTCGGTATTAATAAGCATTTATATTTGCAGCCGCTTTTAAAAAACCAAATTAGTATTTTTAGGTAAAAAGCTTTGAGGGTTTAGCATTTTAAGTTAAATTTGCTATCCTTTTTTGTTCTTTGAATTAATGAAGATAGAAAATCAAATTAAACACATTCTATAAGTCAATCAAATTTTTACAAACTATTTTTACAACGGAGAGTTTGATCCTGGCTCAGGATGAACGCTAGCGGCAGGCCTAACACATGCAAGTCGAACGGTAACAGATCTCGCTTGCGAGATGCTGACGAGTGGCGCACGGGTGCGTAACGCGTATGCAATCTACCTTTAACTGAGGAATAGCCCAGAGAAATTTGGATTAATACCTCATAGTATTATTTATAGGCATCTATTTATAATTAAAACTCCGGTGGTTAAAGATGAGCATGCGTCCTATTAGCTAGTTGGTAAGGTAAAAGCTTACCAAGGCTACGATAGGTAGGGGGCCTGAGAGGGTGACCCCCCACACTGGTACTGAGACACGGACCAGACTCCTACGGGAGGCAGCAGTGAGGAATATTGCGCAATGGAGGAAACTCTGACGCAGCCATGCCGCGTGCAGGATGAATGCCCTATGGGTTGTAAACTGCTTTTCTGCAAGAAGAAACCTTAGTACGTGTACTAAGCTGACGGTATTGCAGGAATAAGCACCGGCTAACTCCGTGCCAGCAGCCGCGGTAATACGGAGGGTGCAAGCGTTATCCGGATTTATTGGGTTTAAAGGGTCCGCAGGCGGAACTTTAAGTCAGTGGTGAAAGCCTACAGCTTAACTGTAGAACTGCCATTGATACTGAAATTCTTGAGTGTGGTTGAAGTGGGCGGAATATGTCATGTAGCGGTGAAATGCATAGATATGACATGGAACACCAATTGCGAAAGCAGCTCACTAAACCATTACTGACGCTCATGGACGAAAGTGTGGGTAGCGAACAGGATTAGATACCCTGGTAGTCCACACCGTAAACTATGATCACTAGATGTTGGCGATATAATGTCAGTGTTAAAGAGAAATCGTTAAGTGATCCACCTGGGGAGTACGTTCGCAAGAATGAAACTCAAAGGAATTGACGGGGGCCCGCACAAGCGGTGGAGCATGTGGTTTAATTCGATGATACGCGAGGAACCTTACCAAGGCTTAAATGTAAAACGACCGGTTGAGAAATCAATCTTTTTTCGAACGATTTACAAGGTGCTGCATGGTTGTCGTCAGCTCGTGCCGTGAGGTGTCGGGTTAAGTCCCATAACGAGCGCAACCCCTATTTTTAGTTACCAGCGAGTAATGTCGGGAACTCTAAAGAAACTGCCCGTGCAAACGGAGAGGAAGGTGGGGATGACGTCAAATCATCACGGCCCTTATGTCTTGGGCTACACACGTGCTACAATGGTTATTACAATGAGATGCAAACTGGTGACAGTAAGCTAATCTATAAAAATAACCTCAGTTCGGATCGGAGTCTGCAACTCGACTCCGTGAAGTCGGAATCGCTAGTAATCGCACATCAGCCATGGTGCGGTGAATACGTTCCCGGGCCTTGTACACACCGCCCGTCAAGCCATGGAAGTTTGGAATACTTAAAGTCAGTCACTGAAAAGAACTGCCTAGAGTAAAACAAGTAACTAGGGCTAAGTCGTAACAAGGTAGCCGTACCGGAAGGTGTGGCTGGAATACCTCCTTTTTAGAGAACACTTATAAAATTTGTTTAATTTGATTTTTTCATCTTCTTTTTTGTGAATATCCCTTGCGAGTCTCGTAGCTCAGCTGGTTAGAGCGCTACACTGATAATGTAGAGGTCGGCAGTTCGAGTCTGCCCGGGACTACACATGGGGGATTAGCTCAGTTGGCTAGAGCGCCTGCTTTGCAAGCAGGAGGTCATCGGTTCGACTCCGATATTCTCCACAAAAAGTTCTTTGACATATTGTAATGAGTATATATATTTAATATTTAAAAGTTAGTAAGGGCGTATGGTGAATGCCTTGGCTCTCTTAGGCTATGAAGGACGTGACAAGCTGCGAAAAGTTCCGAAAAGGTGCAAATAACCTTTGAAACGGAAATCTCCGAATGGGGTAACCCGATTAATTGAAGATTAATCATCCATTTATTTGGAAGCCAACCTGGTGAACTGAAACATCTAAGTAACCAGTGGAAAAGAAAACAATAGTGATTCCCAAAGTAGTGGCGAACGAAATGGGATTAGTCCAAACCAAAATTGTTTAGGCAATTTTGGGGTTGTAGGACTGTAATATGGAATGTAAATTTATAATGGAATACTTTTGGAAAAAAGTAACCAAAGAAGGTGAAAGTCCTGTACATGAAATAAATCTACTACCTAACAGTATCCTGAGTAGGGCGGGACACGTGAAATCCTGTCTGAATCCACCGGGACCATCCGGTAAGACTAAAAACTCAAGAGAGACCGATAGTGAACAAGTACCGTGAGGGAAAGGTGAAAAGTACCCCGAACAGGGGAGTGAAATAGAACCTGAAACCATACGCTTACAAGCGGTAGGAGCCTTTTTAAAGGTGACTGCGTGCCTTTTGCATAATGAACCTACGAGTTACTCCTCTCTAGCAAGGTTAAGAATCTATGATTCGTAGCCGCAGCGAAAGCAAGTCCGAATAAGGCGAAAAGTTAGAGGGGGTAGACGCGAAACCAAGTGATCTACCCATGGGCAGGTTGAAGCTCCGTTAATCCGGAGTGGAGGACCGAACCATTACACGTTGAAAAGTGTTTGGATGACCTGTGGGTAGGGGTGAAAGGCCAATCAAACTTGGAGATAGCTCGTACTCTCCGAAATGCATTTAGGTGCAGCCTCGATATTATTGTCATAGAGGTAGAGCTACTGATTGGATGCGGGGGCTTCATCGCCTACCAATTCCAGACAAACTCCGAATGCTATGACATTTGATCGGGAGTGAGGCAGTGGGTGCTAAGGTCCATTGCCGAGAGGGAAACAACCCAGACTATCAGCTAAAGTCCCTAAATATACGCTAAGTTGATCTAACGTGGTGCGATTGCATTGACAGCTAGGATGTTGGCTTGGAAGCAGCCATTCATTTAAAGAGTGCGTAACAGCTCACTAGTCGAGCGATTGTGCGTGGATAATAATCGGGCATAAGCGTATTACTGAAGCTATAGATCTATTTTTATAGATGGTAGGAGAGCATTCTAATTGTGTTGAAGATATAATTTGAGTTATATTGGAACAATTAGAAAAGAAAATGTAGGTATAAGTAACGATAAAGCGGGAGAGAAACCCGCTCACCAATAGACTAAGGTTTCCTGATCAACGCTAATCGGATCAGGGTTAGTCGGATCCTAAGGCGAACCCAAATGGGGTAGTCAATGGACAACAGGTTAATATTCCTGTACTAGTATTTATTGTGATGGGGTGACGTAGAAGTGAAAATCTTGCGTACTGACGGAATAGTGCGTTGAATGACAAAGGTATACATTAGATAGGCAAATCCGTCTTTTGTGCTGAAGTCAGATAGTACCATGAGTCTTCGGACAAGTGGATAAAGATGTAATCATGCTACCAAGAAAAACCTCTAAACTTCAGATAATTACTATCCGTACCTCAAACCGACACAGGTAGTCAAGTAGAGAATACTAAGGTGCTCGAGTGATTCATGGCTAAGGAACTAGGCAAATTAGTCTCGTAACTTCGGGAGAAGAGACGCTTACTTTCTTCGGAAAGAAGCCGCAGTGAAATGGCCCAGGCGACTGTTTATCAAAAACACAGGACTCTGCTAAATCGAAAGATGATGTATAGGGTCTGACACCTGCCCGGTGCCGGAAGGTTAAATGGAGGGGTTATACTTCGGTAGAAGCTCTGAAATGAAGCCCTGGTAAACGGCGGCCGTAACTATAACGGTCCTAAGGTAGCGAAATTCCTTGTCGGGTAAGTTCCGACCTGCACGAATGGTGTAACGATCTGGGCACTGTCTCAGCCATGAGCTCGGTGAAATTGTAGTATCGGTGAAGATGCCGATTACCCGCAACGGGACGGAAAGACCCCGTGAACCTTCACTACAACTTAACATTGACTTCGGGTAAATAATGTGTAGAATAGGTGGGAGACTTTGAAGCTGCTTCGCTAGGAGTGGTGGAGTCAAAAAGTGAAATACCACCCTTTATTTATTTGGATTCTAATCCCGCAAGGGAAACAGTGTTTGGTGGGTAGTTTGACTGGGGTGGTCGCCTCCAAAAGAGTAACGGAGGCTTCCAAAGGTACCCTCAGCACGCTTGGTAACCGTGCGTAGAGTGTAATGGCATAAGGGTGCTTAACTGTGAGACCTACAAGTCGAGCAGAGACGAAAGTCGGGCATAGTGATCCGGTGGTTCCGCATGGAAGGGCCATCGCTCAAAGGATAAAAGGTACTCCGGGGATAACAGGCTGATCACTCCCAAGAGCTCATATCGACGGAGTGGTTTGGCACCTCGATGTCGGCTCGTCACATCCTGGGGCTGGAGAAGGTCCCAAGGGTTGGGCTGTTCGCCCATTAAAGTGGCACGCGAGCTGGGTTCAGAACGTCGCGAGACAGTTCGGTCCCTATCTGTTGTGGGCGTTAGAAATTTGAGAGAACCTGTTCCTAGTACGAGAGGACCGGAATGGACGAACCTCTAGTGTACCTGTTGTGGCGCCAGCTGCATTGCAGGGTAGCTACGTTCGGATGAGATAAGCGCTGAAAGCATCTAAGCACGAAACTCATCTCAAGATTAGATTTCTTTTAAGGGTCGTTATAGACGATGACGTTGATAGGTCACAAGTGTAAAGACAGAGATGTCAAAGCTGAGTGATACTAATTACCCATAGACTTTAGATTTAATTATATATATTCATTACTATATATGTCATTTTTAACCTATTTAAATTTTATGGTGACTATAGCACTGGTGTCCACCTCTTCCCATTTCGAACAGAGAAGTTAAGCCCAGTTGCGCCGATGGTACTAGAGTGATATCTGGGAGAGTAGGTCGTTGCCGCCTTTTAAAAAAAGTCCTGTTTTGAAAAAAACAGGACTTTTTTTGTTTTGGATTTAATAAATTCTATGTCTTTTGCTTTTTCTTTTTAGCAGCAGGGAATAGAATATTATTCAAGATTAAACGGTATCCTGGCGAGTTTGGATGTAAGTTCAAATCGGTTGGAGGATCTCCTACTTTATGCTGATAATCCTCAGGGTCGTGTCCTCCGTAAAAAGTCCAAGTACCATTGCCAAATTTTCCGTGAATATAGCGCGCTTCATTTGTGGCGTTTGTTTCTCCCATAATTAATACATTCGATTTTATGTACTGTTTTTTGAAAGAAGTGGTTTGCCCCATAAATCCTGCAATTACCTGCATATGGTTTTGGCAGAGCATGGTAGGAACAGGATCCCATTTTGCTGAAAAATCAAAGAGTGTAAAAAAATCAATTTCTCTTTTTATCCTTCTAGTTTGGGTTGCGTCAATAGAGGAAAATTCATACTGGTTAGGGTTTTTAACCAAAGTAAAATCTTTAAAAGCAAAAGTTTTTTCAAAGTTTAATTTTTCTTGTGCGTTGGGGTCAGGAGCATCACCATCAAACATATGTGCGCAAATATCCACTCCTTCAGCAGCTAAGGCAATGTCGTAAGAATCGGTAGCGGAACACATGGCAAACAAAAATCCACCACCAGCAGTAAACTCTTTTATTTTTTTAGCCACTGCCAATTTATGCTGAGAAACTTTTGAAAATCCTGCATTTTTTGCCGATTGTTCATACAACCTTTTTTGTTCTTTATACCAAGTTGCATTTTTGAAAGAAACATAGAATTTTCCGTATTGCCCAGTGAAATCCTCATGATGAAGATGAAGCCAATCGAAAAGCGGTAATAAGCCCGAAAGCACTTCCTCATCATACACTACCTCATATGGAATCTCAGCATATTTTAGCGCGAGCGTAACAGCATCATCCCAAGGTTGTTTGTTTTTTGGAGAATAAATAGCCACTTTTGGTGCTTTTTCCAATCGCACAACATCTTGATTTACTTCTGGACTGGCAATAGAAGTCAAAATTTGTGTAGATTGTACATCTGCAATAATTTCATAACTAACTCCTCTTATACTACATTCCTTCTGAATTTCAGCACAATAATCTTTTATTAAAAAACTTCCCCCTCTGTAATTTAGAAGCCAATCTACTTTAATGTCATTTTGCAAAGTATAATATGCAATTCCGTATGCTTTTAGGTGGTTTTTTTGTCCCTCATCCATTGGGATAAGCAGATATACTGCCCACAATTTAGAGCAAAAGAAAATGAGAATTATCAGTAAGAAATTTTTCTTATTCATCATCATTCATACTTGATGAATGCGAAATAAATGATGGTTCATCCCCAAGACTACCATCCTCATTCACACCATCAAAATAATCAAGGTCAGAGAATTTTGCTAGGGTACTTATAAATTTAAGTCGAATATTTTCTAATGGGCCATTTCGGTGCTTTGCAATAATTATTTCTGCCTGTCCTCTTGAATCATCTGAGTTTTCCCATTCATAAATTTTATAATATTCAGGACGATAAATAAAAGTAACAATATCGGCATCTTGTTCAATAGCACCAGATTCACGCAAATCGGCAAGTATTGGTCTCTTACTGGTTGAAGTTCGGGATTCTACACCTCTATTTACTTGCGAAAGTGCAATTACTGGAATTTTCAATTCTTTGGCTATTCCTTTTAAGGAGCGGGATATTGTACTGATTTCCTGTTCTCTGTTTCCACTTTTATTTCCTCCGGCCGTCATTAGTTGTAAATAATCGACAATAATAATTTGAACGCCATGGTTTTTTACCAATCTTCTGGCTTTTGCCCTAAGTTCAAAAACAGAAAGTCCGGGCGTATCGTCAATATAGATGGGCGCTTCTGCCAAGTCTCTAATTTTTTCGTGCAATTGTACAAACTCATATTCTTCTAAATTTCCTTTTCTTAGTTTGCCTGATGGTATTTCGGATTCTGAGGAAATGAGTCGGTTTACCAATTGGTCGGAGGACATTTCCAAAGAGAAAATCCCAATCGGGATTTTATGATTAATGGCAATGTTTCGAGCCATTGTAAGTGCCAAAGCCGTCTTCCCCATACCTGGTCTGGACGCTATAATTATTAAATCGGATTTTTGCCAACCTGAAGTAACACGGTCCAATTTTGAGAAACCAGAAGGAACCCCACTTAGTCCATCCTCCCTGTTTTTAAGATCTTCAATACTTTGTATGGCCTTGGTAATTAGTACACTCATTTTATCGTAACTTTTTCTCAAACTTCCTTCCGTTACGCTAAATAAATCTTGCTCGGCTTTACTCAACAAATCAAATACATCAATGGTTTCATCAAAGGCATCTTTTATGATATTGCTGGAAATTTGAATGAGTGATCGTTGGATAAACTTTTCTACAATTATCCGTGCATGGTATTCAGTATTAGCTGAAGAAGCCACACTATTTGTAAGTTCGGTGATGTAAAAAGCCCCACCAATATTTTCTAATTCCCCAGATTTTTTTAACTGCTCAATAATGGTAAGAATATCGACTGGCTTACTTTCGTTAAATAATACAATGATGGAATCAAATATTTTTTGATGTTCCATTTTGTAGAAATATTCTGGCTTCAAAATATCAATTGTATCCGAAAGCGCCTCATTGTCTAACATCAAAGCGCCTAAAACTGCTTCTTCTAATTCTATTGCTTGAGGAGGTAGTTTTCCATCAATTTTCCCATTTACGCTTTTTAGTTTTCTTGTAGTCTTTTTTACCATTTCTTATTCTTTTATCACTCCCATTTTTGAGAATTTATTCATTCTGTTTTCTACTAATTTCTCAGCATCTAAGTCTGCTAAATCGTCAATCTGACTTATAATTTCTTTTTTCAAGATTCTATACATTTTTTCAGGGAATGCATGTGCTCCACCAATTGGTTCTTTTATTATTCCATCCACCAATTTATTTTTTAGCATATCCTCTCCTGTAAGTTTTAGTGCATCAGCTGCTTGCTCTTTGTAATCCCAACTACGCCACAAAATGGTAGAACAATTTTCAGGAGAAATAACCGAATACCAAGTATTTTCGAGCATCAATACTTTATCGCCAACCCCAATGCCCAATGCCCCACCAGAAGCGCCTTCCCCAATTATAATGCAAATAATAGGCACCTTAATTTGTAGCATTTCAATGATGTTTCTGGCAATGGCTTCTCCTTGTCCTCTTTCCTCTGCCTCTAATCCTGGGAATGCGCCTGGGGTATCAATTAAGCAAATTATTGGCTTGCCAAATTTTTCAGCCATTCGCATCAATCGGAGTGCTTTTCGGTATCCTTCTGGGTTGGACATACCAAAATTTCTATACTGTCTTTGTTTAGTGTTTCGCCCCTTTTGTTGGCCGATAAGCATGACCGATTTTCCATCAATAGTTCCCCAACCGCCAATCATTGCCTTGTCATCTTTTACTCCTCTATCGCCATGCAACTCTACAAAATCTCCTTTTGTAATTGCCTGAATATAATCCAAAGTATAAGGACGATTTGGATGGCGCGAGAGCTGCACCTTTTGCCAAGGACTCAAATTTCTGTAAATATCCTTACGGCATTTTTCTAATTTCTTCTCCAAACCCTTGATGGTAGCACTTACATCCACCTCACTTTCTTTGCTTAATTCTTGTGCTTTCTCCATTTGCAGAACAAGCTCTTCTAAAGGTTTCTCAAACTCTAAATATTCCATAGTTAAAAATTAATAAGGGGAACAAAGTTAAATAAAATGATATTTCTTACGCCAAAAAAAAGGATGTGATTACCTTTGTTGTTGAAAACTAATTTTAGATGATACTTTTTCCACATGCAAAAATAAATATAGGGCTGAATATTCTTGGTAAAAGAGAAGATGGTTTTCATGGGATTTCTTCTGTTTTTTATCCTGTAAAGCAGTGCTATGATGTTTTGGAAATAACAGAGCAACAACATTTTTCCTTTGTGAAAAAGGGGATTGATATTCCAAAAGGGGAGAATTTGTGTGAAAAAGCATTCCATTTATTAAAAAAAGATTTTTCTATTTCGAATGTAGCAATTCAGTTGCACAAACACATTCCCATTGGGGCTGGTTTGGGTGGCGGTTCGGCTGATGCTGCACTAACATTGATGGGTTTAAATCAGCTTTTTGAATTAGAGCTAAACAAAACCCAACTTAAAAAATATGCTTTACAATTAGGTGCTGATTGCCCCTTTTTTATTGATGATAGACCAGCATTGGTAGAAGGGATTGGAGAAAAACTAAGCCCTATAGATTTGGATTTAAGTGTCTTTGAAATACGCTTGGTAATGCCTGGGATTCATATTTCAACAGCAGAAGCTTATGCAGGAGTTAGCCCAAAAATACCAGAAAACCCTTTAAGAGAACTAATAAAACTCCCTATAGAAAAGTGGAAAGGAAAGATTAAAAATGATTTTGAAAAAAGCATCTTTATTAAACATCCGAAACTCCAAAGCATAAAAGAACAACTTTATAAGGAGGGTGCTATTTATGCCGCTATGAGTGGTAGTGGGTCTACTATTTATGGGTTTTTTGAAAAATAACTATATTTGTGCTATGAAAAAATATTTATTTACACTTTTTCTTTACCTGCCTTTTATTGGTAATGCACAACAAACTTATGTTCCTGATGATAATTTTGAGCAAGAATTAATGAACCTTGGTCTGGATTGGGTATTTGATGATTATGTAGAAACTGCTGGAATTGATACTATTACTTATTTAAATATTACATCTAGTTCAATTGCTGATTTAACAGGGATAGAGGATTTCATTGCTTTAAGAGAGCTCTTTTGCTATTCCAATCAAATTTTATTTTTAGATTTAAGTAATAATACACAACTATTTGAAGTTTCTTGTAGTAACAATCTGCTCGTGTCAATAGATTTAAGAAATGGGAATAATCAGGGCTTGTGGTATTTTAATTCTATGAATAATCAAGCGTTAAACTGTATTGATGTAGATGATGTGGCTTGGGCTGATTATAATTGGGCAAGAGATACATGGACCTCTTTTAGTACCAATTGTAGTGTATCTGGTATTGATGAGAATAAAACCCCTAACAAACGATTGCTGAAAGTAGTAGATATTTTTGGGAGAAGTATCATGCCAAAACCTAATATTCCACTCCTTTATATCTTTGATGATGGAACGGTGGAGAAGAGAATCAGTATACAGTAGAAAGAAACAAGTATAACTATAGTTCACAAACCTCCAAATAACAACTATCTTTGATGATATTTCACCAAATTCTCAATCGGGTTTTGGATAATCTGCCCAATTTGGCAATCAAATTCTTTTGCAATTTCATTTATTTCATCTTCTAAAAAATACGCTACTGAACCAATAAAATGTATTTGGCATTTTTGGTAATTTTCATAACAACAAATATGCAAATCGAAAAACTCTCTAAGTCCATTTTTTATCACGCTTTGAAAAACAGTATCCTTTTTATGTTCCGCTAAAAACTTAAAAAAGCCAGCCAAATACTTATTAGGTCTTTGTTTTTGGTACACATTTTCAGAAAAATCTTTTATTGATACACCATAATCTTTTTCAAATTTTATTTTCAAATTATCAGGCATATTATTGTTGAAATACATATTGAGAATTTTCTTCCCAAAATAATTTCCACTTGCCTCATCTCCAACTATAAAACCCAAAGCAGGAGCCGCTTGTTTAATATTTTCACCATCATAAAAGCAAGAGTTGGAGCCAGTTCCTAAAATACAACAAATGCTATCCTTTCCTTGAAAAGTTGCTAAACAAGCTGCATTCAAATCGTGTGCAACACTTATTTTTGCATTTTGAAAAAAATTACTAAGCCCTATTTCTATCATTTTATTCATTTCATCACTACTACAGCCAGCACCATAGAAATGAACTTCAGTAATATCATTTACAAAACTTTTTAGATTAGATTGCTCCAAATGACTATCTATTTGCTTTGCATCCACAAAAAAAGGATTAAAGCCTATGGTAGCAAAATACTGCACTTTTCTTTCCGTGTTATTACACAATGCCCATGTACATTTGGTAGAACCACTATCGGCTATCAGAATCATAAATTCTTTTTTTAGAGATTACAAACATAGTATAATTATCCCTCTTCTATTTTCGAATATTTTGTCTTTAATTATTAATTCAAAATTACCTACATTTACTCAATTCAAAAAAACACGATTTTGAGCAGCGATTCAAACTTACTTTTACTTCTGGCGGTTTTTGCACTTATTGCTATTGCAGCTAATAGGATATCGAAAGAATTCCAAAAAATGGGATTACCTATTATTACGGGCATACTGATAATTGGGATAATTGCAGGACCTTTTGTTTTGCAGATGTTTCCTAAAAATGCACATGTAAAATTAGATTTCATCAATGATATTGCTTTGGCATTTATTGCTTTTGCTGCTGGTTCAGAATTATATTTAAAGGAGTTAAGAAACAGAGTGAGGCAAATTGCTTGGATTACTTTTGGACAATTGGTAGTAACTTTTGTAATAAGTACTACCATTATTTACTTTTTGGCTGAGAATATTGCTTTTATGTCAACCTTGTCTTCCAAAACAAATCTTGCTATCTCCATAATGATGGGCATTATTTTTGTGGCTCGCTCCCCATCATCAGCCATAGCCGTTATAAATGAAATGCGCGCAAAAGGGCCTTTCACCCAAACCGCACTAGGGGTAACAGTATTCATTGATGTATTGGTAATCATTTTATTTACCATTGCATTTGCCATAGCAAAGTCCTTAGTAAATGGGATGGAAATGGGCTTTGATTTTGTTTCTTTATTAATGACAGAACTTGCTCTTTCTTTTGCTTTGGGCTATGGTTTAGGAAAACTTTTGTCCTTTATGTTATCACTTGCTTACGATAAAAAAATCAAATCTGTTTTGCTCTTACTTATTGGGTATTTGGTATATGTTTTGGCACATTTTGTAGCCAAGTATTCTCACATAAAATTTGGAGTTGAAGTGCTAATTGAGCCATTGATAATATGCATTATCGCTAGCTTTATGGTATCTAATTTCTCAAAATACCGATTTGAATTTACGGATATTGTAGCAAAAGTAGGACCCATGGTTTATCTTGCTTTCTTCACACTTACTGGCCTTTCACTTTCCTTTGACATATTAATTACTGTTTGGGAAATAGCAATCCTTTTATTTTTAGTTCGATTATTAAGCATTGTATTCGGGACTTTTATTGGAGGAGTATTGGCTAAGGATTCTATGAAATTTAATTTGTTGGGCTGGATGCCTTTTGTAACCCAAGCTGGAGTAGGACTGGGTTTGGCAACCATTGTTGCAGCAGAATTTGAAGTGTGGGGACAGGATTTTTTAACCCTAATTATTGCTATTATTGTTATTAGTCAGGTGCTTGGGCCACCACTTTTTAAATGGTCGATAAATTTGGTAAATGAGGGGCATACCAAAGCTGATTCAAAAGATGGGGATGATGTGCGTGATGCCATAATTTTCGGATACGAAAACCAATCCATTGCTTTGGCCACCCAATTGGCAAATCAAGGATGGAAAGTAAAAATAGCCACAATGCAGAGTAAAGAAAAAGTAAGGAGTATTTCTGGAGTGGAGATAGCTCATATTGCTTCTTTAAGTAGGGAGTCATTTGCACTAATAGAATGTGAAAAAGCAAACACTATTGTTACCTTATTGACAGATGATGATAACTACAGCATTTGTGAAATTGCTTATGAAAATTTAGGAACTAAGAATATCATTGTTCGGCTTAACAATAGAGTAAATATTGAAAAATTCCAGAAATTGGGAGCAAAGATTGTAGATCCAAATACCGCCATGGTAAGTTTGCTCGACCATTTTGTACGCTCACCACAAGCAACCTCTCTCTTGCTTGGTATGGAAGAAGATCAAGACACTATTGATATTGAAATTACGGACGAGCAGATTCATGGCATGGCACTTAGAAACTTACGCTTCCCATCAGATGTGATTATTTTATCGGTTCACCGAAAAGAAAGCGCACTTGTTTGTCATGGCTTTACTCGGTTACGCAAAGGCGATATTGTTACGGTGGTTGGTTCTGTTGAAAGTTTAGAGAAAGTCAGCTTAAAATTATCTAATTAAAATTATTTTTGCACTAAAATTTATTGATGAAGAAATTGGTTTTATCGGATGTGCATGAAGAATTAGGCGGGAAAATGGTAGATTTTGCGAGCTACTTTATGCCCGTTTTATATGAAGGGGTGAATGCCGAGCATTTAGCAGTTCGTGAAAATGTTGGTGTTTTTGATGTTTCACACATGGGGGAGGTGTTCGTGTCTGGAGAAAATGCACTTGATTTCTTACAATATATTACTTCCAATGATGTAAGCAATCTTATTCCTGGAAAAGTACAATATACTTGTTTACCAAATGAGCAGGACGGTATTGTGGATGATTTTCTACTTTATATGATTGCAGAAAATAACTATTTATTAGTTGTAAATGCATCCAATATAGAAAATGATTTAGCTTGGATAAACAAGCATAATTCCTTTGGCTGTACTATCGATAATCAATCGGATAATTATTCCCTTTTTGCAGTGCAAGGGCCAAATTCAATAGAACTTCTACAACAAATTACTCAGGTGAATTTAGAAGAAATAGAATATTACAATTTTAAAATTGGAACTATTGCTGGAATAGAAAATGTTATCCTATCCAGAACTGGATATACCGGAGAAGTAGGTTTTGAATTATATGTAAAAAACGAAAATGCACTAACCCTTTGGGAAGCGATTTTCAGTACAGATAAAGATGTAAAACCTATTGGTTTGGCAGCAAGAGATACATTAAGATTAGAAAAAGGATTTTGCCTATATGGAAATGACATTAATGAAAGTACATCACCTATTGAAGCAGGGCTGGGCTGGATTACCAAATTTACTAAAAATTTCATCAATTCCGAAAATCTAAAAAAGCAAAAACAGGAGGGAGTAAAACGAAAATTAGTTGGCTTAGAAATTATTGATAGAGGAATAGCCAGAAAAGATTATCCTATTGTAGATAGTGATGGAAAAGAGATAGGAATAGTAACCTCAGGCACTATGTCTCCAACTCTTAAAAAAGCAATAGCTATGGGCTATGTTGCCACTAAATTTTCTGAAATAGGAACGGAAGTTTTTGTGCAAGTTAGAAACAAACAAATTAAAGCCAAAGTAGTACAAATGCCATTTGTAAAATGAATACTCCAAAAAAAATAAGCACATGTTTTGTTTCGGCTTGGTTTGAAAAATACAGCAATACTGAAAGTATTGTGGTTGTAATTGATGTGCTCAGAGCTACTTCTGTAATCAGTGTCGCTTTTCATTATGGCGTAAAAGAAATCATTCCTGTGAAAAGTTTAGAAGAGGCAAAAAATTACAAAAGAAAAGAAAATTTTATTGTAGCGGCTGAGCGAAATGCCATGCCTGTTGATGGTTTCGATTATGGCAATTCCCCCTTTCATTATATGAACGAAAAAGTACAAAATAAAACTTTAGTGCTAACCACCACAAATGGCACAAAGACCTTGGAAATTGCAAAAAATCACAAAACCATTACGGCCTCATTTGTAAATTTTGATGCAGTGGTAAATTATTTAATTTCGCAAGAAAAAGATGTGATTTTACTTTGTGCTGGCTGGAAAGGATTTTTTAATTTGGAGGATAGTATTTTTGCAGGGAAGTTGGCTGAAAAATTAATGAGTGCTAGTTTTCAAAATAGCAATGACAGCACCCTTGCAGCAATAGAATTGTTTCATTCCTCTAAGGTAGATTTATTCGGTTTTTTAAGTCATTCCTCTCACAGAAAAAGGTTGAAAAGTTTGAATATGGAAGAAGATACAAAATTCTGTTTGTCGCCAACATTTCAATCAGATATTATCCCTATTCTAAAAGATGGAAAATTAATAAAAGCATGAAGAAGTTAGTTGTTATCATATTATTTATATTGCTTTTTCTTCCAACAAAACAATTGAATTCTTGGGGATTTCATGCCCACAAATTAATAAATAGATATGCAGTTTTTACCATGCCAGAGGAATTGATTGGGTTTTTCAAAAAGCATATCAATCACTTAAGTGAGCATAGCGTAGATGCGGATAAAAGAAGGTATGTAGTAAAAGAAGAAGCGCCTAGGCACTATATCGATATTGATGTTTATGGCGAAAATCCATTTGAAGTAATGCCCAGAAAATGGAATGATGCGGTGGAAAAATTTACTGAAGATACTCTTATAGCATACGGTATTGTTCCTTGGCATATACAGACTATTTACAACCGTTTGGTAAAAGCTTTTTCTGATAAAGACATTGATTATATTTTGAAAAACGCATCTGATTTGGGGCATTATGTGGCTGATGCTCATGTTCCTTTGCACACCAGCTTAAATTATGATGGTCAGCTTACAGGGCAAAAAGGAATTCATGCTTTTTGGGAATCGCGTTTACCTGAGCTTTTTTCTGATAATTATGACTTTTTGGTAGGAACGGCTGATTATAGATATTCCGTTTTGGATGTAGCTTGGGAAACCATAGAGCAAAGCCATGGGGCACTGGATTCTGTGCTCGATTTCGATAAGCAACTCAGCCAAACCTATGAGCAAGACAAGCAATATTCCTATGAGAAAAGAGGACAGAAAACCATAAAAGTAAAATCAGAATCTTTTTCTGCTGCATACCACCAAATGCTAAATGGGATGGTGGAAAGGCGGCTTAGAAAATCGGTAAAAACCATTGGTGATTTATGGTACTCGGCCTGGGTAGATGCTGGCCAGCCCATTCTGGAGGGTATGTTAGAATCCGAGCATCCTTATGTGGAAGAACTCATTATTGACCACAAAATAAGTAAAGAAGATGCAAGAGGGCATCAGCACTAATGAAAGTAGCTCTTGTTGAAGCATTTTTTACTGGCTCACACAAAAGGTGGGCAGAAGAATTACAAACTTTTAGTTCGCACCAAATTGATATTTTCTCTTTGAAAGGCAACTATTGGAAATGGAGAATGCATGGTGGAGCAATTTCTTTGGCCAATCAGTTTTTAGAAAAATCAGAAGAATATGATTTAATTTTGGCTACCGACATGATGGATTTGGCACTTTTCAAATCTTTGATTAGCAAAAAATATAATGATACGCCAATTACTCTTTATTTTCATGAAAACCAACTTTGCTACCCTTGGTCGGAAACTGATAGAGATGTGCAAAAAAATAGAGATTCTCATTACGCTTTTATTAATTTTTCTTCTGCACTAGTGGCTGATAAAGTTTTTTTCAATTCCTATTTCCACAAAAATGCTTTTTTGGGTGCTTTACCTAATTTCTTAAAAGGATTTCCGGATTATAATGAGTTAGACAGCATAAAAAAAATTAAAGAAAAAATATTTGATTCTAACCTTTATTAACCCTCTGTTAATTGCTTAACAGCTAAAAAATTATTTTTAAATGAGGTATTCTTTGTATTTTTGTTTAAAATTTTCTAAATCATCTCTATTGCGAAAATCTATTCTATAACTAGCTAAAAGGTCATCTTCTTTGGAATCACCGTATCTTCTATGCTCAAGATCCTGAAAATCTCGTTTATCAATCTTATCAATATTCGATACCAATAAGGCCAATTTTCTCTGTAATTCAAAGCTTTGTGGGCTCCTTTTGTCAAAAGAAAGTGATCCCATAATCTCTTCTTTTTTTTTCTTCAGCAAATTTTTTTTCTCAGATTCAGGAAAGCTTGTATTATTATCTTCTAAAGCATTTGACTTATTCTTTAAGAACAAAGTTATTCTTTTTAAAAATTGTAAAATTAGTTTCATTATTCATTTATATTTTATGCTCAAATACTAAAAGTACTATAATTATTTGATTTGCCACCTATCTCTAGGAATATTTAGGCCGATCCATTAAAAACCGTGATTTCACCTCACAGTATTCCGTATAGCCCATCCGGCTAATAGCTCGCATTGCAAGACTATTAACCTTTCCATTGCTGATAAATGCATCCTTAATATGAATACCGACTACCTCTCCAATGATCATAATGTTCTGGTTAATTTTTTTACCTTTCAGGTCAATTTTTCTTATTAATTTGCATTCCAATGTGGCCGGGCTCTCTGCAACAGAGGGTGGTTGTACCATTGTTGATTTTCTTTTTTTAAGTTTCATTAATTTAAATTCATCAACACCGGGGGGTGAGATCGGAAGAGCACACGTCTGAACTCCAGTCACGATCAGACCTCGTATGCCGTCTTCTGCTTGAAAACAAAA
>ERZ813253.199-NODE-199-length-23657-cov-5.681428_pt1 | contig 23657 bp, 19 predicted proteins | sample MGYA00520893_ERZ813253 | MGnify/ENA primary metagenome ERZ813253 (study PRJEB31669, sample SAMD00080414) | marine metagenome | biome: oceanic hadal pelagic zone biome; feature: marine hadalpelagic zone; material: sea water | place: Pacific Ocean:Izu-Bonin Trench...
CTCTTCCGTGCATTTTCCAAGAAAGCCCAGAAGTAGTGCAGGCCCCAGAGATATCGCCTTTTTTATCCAAAGCCAAAAGGCCAATAGTATCATGATTGTCAATATTAATAATCGGTTTATATTCAGATTCTTTCAGCCACTCCCTCCATCTTTTTTCTGCTTTTTCAGTAAGTAAATTTTCTTTTTTGAATCCATTTTCTAATGCAAATTGCAAGGCGCCAGAACCAGAAAGCATTACATGAGGGGTCTGATCCATTACTTTTCTAGCAACAGAAATAGGATGTTTGATATGTTGTAAAAAACTAACCGAGCCACAATTTCCTGTTTTGTCCATAATACAAGCATCCAAAGTAACCTTTCCATCTCTATCAGGTAAGCCCCCATAGCCAACAGACATAGATTCAGGATCTGCTTCAGGAACACGAACGCCCACCTCAACTGCATCAATAGCTTTTCCGTCATTTTGTAAAATTTCCATAGCCGCCTTATTTGCGGGAATTCCGTGTCGCCAAGTTGAAATGACTATTGGAAACCCTTTTTCAGAATGTTGATTTGTTTTTTCTGTTTTAGCATTTGTAATTTTCGGCAAAAGGATAGCCCCAAGCGTTCCTATTGCTGAACTTTTTAAAAATTTTCTTCTGTTTTTCATGGGATAAATGTATAAAAATTGAATCAATAATAAACATACTAAAAAAAATTGTACTTTCGAGCTCTCAAAAAAAACTAACACCATGAAAAAATCTTTATTTTTATTATTTTCAATTTATTTCTTTTCTTTAACTGCTCAAACTTCATATACTATTAATGTTGGAGGGGCATCCAATACCTTTGTTCCTGCTATCTTAACTATTAATGTTGGTGATACTGTAATATGGAATAATACAGGAGGCCTTCACAATGTCAATTCAACATTAGCAACTTATCCTAATAACCCTGAAGGTTTTGGTAATGGTGTTGCTAGTGCTCCATGGTCTTTTCAGTGGGTATTCACTATGGCAGGTACATACGACTATCAATGTGATCCACATATTCCTGGAATGGTAGGAGTTGTTATTGCGAACGCGATACCAGTTCCTGGCTGTACAGACTCTATTGCTTGTAATTATGATTCATCAGCAACTACGGATGATGGGTCATGTATATTACCTGATGGTTGTACAGATTCATTGGCTACTAATTATGATTCTTTAGCTACTTGTGATGATGGTTCTTGTATCTATCCATTGCCTTATGCTCCTATATTTTTCTCCGAGTATAGTGAAGGAAGTTCAGATAATAAGTATTTTGAGGTTTTTAATCCTACAAACGATACTATTGACTTAAGTAATTATGCTTTTGCAAGAGTAAATGGGAATCCTACGACTCCTGGAATATATGAGTATTGGAGTAATTTTGATTCTGGAGCTGTAATACTTCCTAATGATGTTTATATAGTTGCTGATCAAGCTGCCGATTCAATAATTTTGAATGAAGCAGATATGGGTTTTGGAGCGCTTAGTAATGGGGATGATGGAATGGCATTGGTATATGGTAATCAACCGCCATCTCCTATTAGCCCTGATAGTGGAGCATATGTTATTTTGGATTGGATTGGTGATTGGAATGGCGATCCTGGCCAAGGTTGGGATGTTGCTGGGGTTGGAGCTGCAACACGAAACCATACACTAGTTAGGAAATGTCCAATATCTCAAGGAGATACTTCCTGGACAAATGCTGCTGGAACTAACCCTGTGAATTCTCAGTGGATTGTAAAGCCAAGTAACTATTGGAACAATATAGGGTATCATGATTATAATATATCAATCTATGATACACTAACCTTTACAATCTGTAATGGATTAAGTGTGACTGTTGGTACAAGCACCTATGATTCAACAGGTATCTACACTGATGTGTTAACATCTGCTAATGGGTGTGATAGTATTGTTGTTACAGATCTTACGGTTCTTAGTAGTTCAGCTTCAATAATAGTAAATGATACTACTATTTGTGATGGAGATACTATACTAGTAAATAATAACCCTTATTTTACTACTGGAACTTACATAGATACTCTTCAGAATATAGTTAGTTGCGATAGTATTATTACTACAAATCTAACAGTACAAACACCAGTTTATCAAAGTATGACTCTTTGTGAAGGAGATAATTTAATTGTCGGAAACTCTGTTTATGATAGTACAGGAACTTATATTGATACTCTCAGTAGCTCCTTGGGATGTGATAGTATTGTACATACCAATTTGACAATTTATTCTCAGTTTAATTCTATTTTCGGAGGTATTCCTAACAATACAGTTGGAGGAGGGGGGTTTTATAATGGCTCTCAACATTTAGAATTAAGTGCTTATATGCCATCAGAATTAGTTTCTGCAATGGTATATGCGCAAGATACTACCCTTACTACGTTTCAAATTAGAGATGATAATGGAAATGTTTTGGATTCCACCACTATTAATGTAATTCCTGGTGGGCATAGAATATATTTTAATTTTCCACTGGCAGGAGGTTCTGATTATCAATTAGGTCTTGATGGCAATAGCACTAATTTATTCAGAAATAATAATGGTGTAAATTACCCCTATAATTTTGGACCTTTGGCTGCTATTACCAATTCATCAGCTGGCAGTGGGTTTTATTATTTCTTTTATGATATTGAAATTAAACAATTGGCTCAGCCAAGCAATTATTCTATTTGTGCAGGTGATAGCTTAGTAGTGGCGGGAAGTATTTATAATGCAACTGGTTTGTATACAGATAGTTTAACTACCTCAATTGGCTGTGATAGTCTAGTCTTTACCAATTTGGTAGTCTATCCTAATACTACTTATAGCAATCCGCAAAATATTTGTAGTGGAGCGGTATATGCAATAGGAAATAATGTTTATGATTCTACAGGAGTATATTCTGATACATTAGTAGCTGCAAATGGCTGTGATAGTATTGTTACAACAACACTTAATGTTTCGTCTTCTTCTGTTTCTATTACAACAAATAATTTTACTATTTGTGATGGAGATAGTATTGTAGTTAATGGGAATGTTTATAATAGTACAGCTTTATATTCTGATACATTAACAAATTCAGTAGGTTGTGATAGTATAATAAATACTAATCTCATAGTACAAACACCTGTAAATTTATCCTTTGATATATGCATTGGCGATAGTGTAATAGTGGGTAATAGTATGTATAATACAAGCGGAAATTATTCTGATACTTTGGTAAGTTCTCTTGGTTGTGATAGTATTGTCTATACCAATTTAACCATTCTATTTTCTTATAACTCTGTATTTGGTGGAATTACTGACACTACTATTGGTGGTGGAAGTTTCTTTTCTGGTTCTCAATATTTAGAATTAGATTGTTATATGCCATCTGAGATAGTATCTACACTTGTGTATGCGCAAGATACCAATACAATTACTTTTGAGTTAAGAACAAATAATGGCAGTGTATTGGACGATATTACACTGCAAGTATTACCAGGAGTCCAACGCATTTACCTTAATTTCGAAATGCCTATTGCTACCAATTTACAATTAGGAATTGCTTCTTCTAACTCTGGCCTATACAGATCGAATCAAGATGTAAATTATCCTTACAATTTTGATAATTTTGCTGCTATTACCAATTCATCAGCTGGTGGTCAGTATTATTATTTCTTTTATGATATTGAGATGCGCCTTTCAACAGAACCAACACATTATTCAGTTTGTGCTGGTGATAGCATCTTTGTTGGTAATAGTGTTTATTATACTACCGGAAATTATGTTGACTCTTTAACTTCAATTAGTGGTTGTGATAGTGTTGTGTATACCGATTTGGCAGTATACCCTCATGTCAGTTATAATAATATACAAACTATTTGTAGTGGGGAAGTATATGCAATTGGAAATAATGTTTATGATTCTACTGGGGTTTACATAGATTCTTTAAATACTCAATATAGTTGTGATAGTATTGTTACAACTAATCTTACTGTTCTAGCTATCTCTGGTGGAGTAGGGATAAATAATCAAACCATTTGTTTTGGTGATAGTATCATGGTAGGAAATAGCACTTATACTAATACCGGTATATATTCAGATACTTTGAGTTCTGCAAACGGATGTGATAGTGTGGTGACTACAACATTAACAACACTCACTGCAAATTACACTTCCATTTTTGGGGGGATTTTGGATAGTAGTTCTGCTCCTGGCGCTTTTAGCACTTGGAATGGTTATCTGGAATTAACTTGTTCTAATATTAGCAATATAGCTTCTGCAAAAGTATATGCCTTAGATACCAATACCATCACTTTTGAGCTAAGAGATAATAATGGCATTGTATTGGAAGATGAAACAATAATCGTTTATCCTGGCCAGCAAAGAGTGAATCTTAATTTTACTATTCCAGTTGGGAATGATTTCCAATTGGGAATTAGTAGCGGTAATTCTGGTTTATATAGAAGTAATGCCGGACAAGGAAATAGCCAGTTATATCCTTTCAATATTGGCCCAGTTTCTATAACAGGTTCGAATGCAAGTGATCAATATTATTATTTCTTTTATGATGTAGAGATAAGCCCAAATATAACAATCAATTCTGTAAGATTGTGTGACGGAGAAAGTATTATAATTAATGGAAATGTTTATGCTGCAACAGGAGTTTATACTGATATTTATAGTTCATTTAATGGTTGCGATTCCATTGTAGAAACCCATCTTATGGTTGATTCAGCTGTTACTGCTCAAATTTCACAAAATGGAGTTAATATTGAGGCAAATGTAAATGGAGGTACAAGTCCGTATTCTTACATTTGGAATAGTGGAGAAACAAGCCAAAGCATAACGCCACTTGCAAATGACTCCTATTGGGTAATTGCTACTGATACTAATGGATGTATTTCTGACACTGCTTTCTATATGGTAACTTTTATTCCAAGTGGAGTTGATGACATCTTAAATTCGGATATAAATATTTATCCTAATCCTACGGATGGGCTGATTCACATTAATTCTGATTTGAAAATTGAAAAGATAGAGCTTTTTTCGGTGGAAGGGAAACTGCTTAAAACTACTACAGAAGTTTCTATACTATTGGATGTACAAGGAATTTATTTTATAAAGATTATTACAGAGCAAGGAAATATTATGAAAAGAGTAGTAGTTAATTAACGTTTCTCTACTAAAAGAAAACTCTTTTATTTTTCTTTCTAAAATCCTATATATCAAATAGAAAGGAGTAATTTTGCACAAATTTTTTGCAGATGACATTTATAGATTTAGGATTAGATAAAAACATTCTAAAAGCCATTGCCGATTTAGGATTTGAGCAGCCAACCCCCATTCAAAGTGAAAGTATTCCTTTTTTACTTACTGAGGAAAACGACCTTATTGCGTTAGCACAAACCGGAACAGGTAAAACAGCTGCTTTTGGACTGCCAATAATCCAACACATTGAAACCGATAGTAAGCAAACTCAGGCAATTATTTTATGTCCAACACGGGAGTTGTGTCTTCAAATAACGAAAGATATTGAGACATATTCAAAATATACAAAGGGAATAAGAACTACTGCTGTTTATGGTGGTACAAGTATTCAAACGCAAATTAAAGCACTTAATTCTGGCAGTCAAATAGTTGTAGGAACTCCTGGAAGAGTTATCGATTTAATCAAAAGAAAAAAACTAAAACTAGCTAATATTGAATATGTGGTGCTTGATGAAGCAGACGAAATGCTCAATATGGGCTTTAAAGAGGATTTGGATACTATTTTGGCCGAAACCCCAAAGGAAAAGCGAACATTACTTTTTTCGGCAACAATGCCAAAAGAGGTGATGCGTATTACCAAAAATTATATGTTTTCACCAAAAACGATTGAGGTAGCTGGAAGAAATGAAGGAGCAGAAAATGTTGAGCATCATTTTTATGTGGTGAATGCTCGAGACAGGTATAAAGCACTTAGAAGAATATGTGATGTAAATCCTGAAATTTATGGAATCGTTTTTTGCAGAACGCGTAGAGAAACCAAGGATGTAGCCGATAAGTTGATGCAAGATGGCTATAATGCAGATGCTTTGCATGGCGATTTATCTCAATCACAAAGAGATCATGTAATGGGAAGGTTTAGAAAAAGAAATCTGCAAATGCTGGTTGCCACTGATGTGGCTGCAAGAGGAATTGATATTGATGATCTTACCCATATTATCAATTATAATCTGCCAGATGATAATGAAATCTATATCCATAGATCGGGCCGGACAGGTAGAGCTGGAAAAAATGGAATTTCTATTATTATTTCTCATAGTCGAGAAAGAAGAAAATTGCAAGCCATTAGTAAAATGCTGAAAAAAGATTTGACACAAAAACAAGTTCCAAATGGAGAAGAAATTTGTGCTATTCAACTACTTACCCTTATCGATAAAGTAGTAAAAACGGATGTTAATGAACAGATAGAAAAATACATTCCTATTATTGAAGAAAAGTTGGCTCACTTAGACAAAGAAGATCTTTTAAAACATTTCGTTTCGGCAGAATTTAATCGTTTTCTTTCCTTTTATAAAAATGCGCCTGACCTTAACGTCAGTGTAAATAGTAAAAGTGAGAGGGGAAGGAAAAATGAAAGGGGGAGGAAAAACAATATAGAAAATAAAGAGAGAGAGAGAACAGGACATGCAGAAAAAGGATACACTCGTTTCTTTATTAATTTGGGTAAACTACAAAACCTGGAAGCGCATAACCTCATTGGTATTATCAATGAATACACTAGGAAAAGAAATATTCCAATTGGAAAGATTGATATCCTAAGAAAATTTTCCTTTTTTGAGGTGGATAGTAATAATGAGCAAGATGTATTGGCTGGTTTGTCAAAAGCAGAGTGGAATGGAAATAGATTTTCAGTGGAAATATCGAAACCGCCAACTGCTGGGGGTAATGATTTCAAAAGAAAATCTTCAGTAAAGGGAAGAAAAAGATTTGATGCGAAAAGAAAGAGCGGTAGCAGAAACAGAAGAAAGAGTAGTAGAAGAGGTGATGGAGAAGGGTCTTTCAAAGATAAATTTACAGCCAGTACAAAAAGAAAAAGACGCTAGGACTTTTTGCCTACAACAAAATCTTTAAGATAAAAGGGCTCGAAATAAGCAACATCCTCAAAATCTTTATTTTTATATTTTTGTAAAGCAATGGATAACATGTCTTTTGAAGTTGGATAAATTCCAGCTAAAAATTTAGCGTTTTTATGCCTAATAATTGCTTTACATTTTTCTGCTCCATCTCCAAAAAATAGCACACTTTTCTCTAATTCCTTTTGGTAAGATTTCTCATTAATAATGTCGGCTTGTACCCCTCTAATTTCCTTATTTTCTGCATTAAAAAAAGCATTATAAACCTCCATCCTACGTGCATCAATCATGGGACAATACAAATTGGATTCCTCTTTTTTTGCCATTCCAAAAGCCATAGCACGCAAAGTAGAAATGGCAATAAGTGGAATGTCCAATGCATAGCAAAGCCCTTTTGTTGTGGAAACGCCAATGCGCAAACCCGTATAAGAACCAGGCCCTTTACTCACCCCAATAGCATCCAAATCTTGAATAGTGAAATCTTGATTTTCAAATAATTTTGCAATAAAAACAGTAAGTTTTTCGGCATGAGAATATTGCTCATTAACCTCCTGTTTTGTAGCAATAATTTTATCATCAGAAGCTAAGGAAACCGAGCAACTTTTGGTAGCCGTTTCTATAAGCAAGATAAGTGCCATTTATTCTGTGCTAACTTTTACACTAAAACCGCTTTTTCTTTTTTCTCCATCATTTCCACTCTTTTTACTTTCAACTTTTGTGCCATCTTTCAATGTTTTGGAAACCAAGGAATACGGTCCAACAATTACTACATCACTATCTGATATACCTTCCAAAATTTGGATGTATTTATCATTCTGAATTCCTGTTTTTACAATAGTGAAATTTGCTATTTCGTTTTCGAATCTAAAAATACATTCTACTTTTTTGTTACCTGAATTTTCTGCTGTATCTTTTCTTGTGGTTACTGCTTGAATAGGAACCGAAATCACATCTTGCACCAACTTGGTTTGCACCTCAACAGAAGCTGTCATTCCAGGTCGGAAATTTGTGTTATCTAAAATTCTAATCTTCACTTCAAAATTGGTAACTTGGTCAGCGCTTACTCCACTTACATTGGCTGAGTTCGCAATTTCAGTTATAACTCCTTTAAACTGCTCCCCCAAAAAAGCATCTACTTCAATAAGGGAAGTATCGCCAAGATGCACTCGAACAATATCATTTTCGTTTACTTCCACTGCAACTTCCATGATGCTTAAGTCTGCCAGACGCATAATCTCAGTTCCAGACATTTGCCCAGTGCCAACTACCCTTTCGCCAAGTTCTACATTTAATCTGGAAATAGTGCCATCCACTGGTGCATAAATGAAAGTTTTATTCAAATTTTCTTCTGCTTCATTTAAGGATGCTTTCGCACTACTTACTGCATATTCTGAACTTTCTACATCTAAGTTTGCTACTATATAAGTCGCTTCAATTTGCTCAAATTCTGATAAGGAAATTACCTCTTGATTATAGAGTCGTTTGTTTCTATTAAAGATTGCTTTGCTTTTGGCTAATTGTGCTTTGGATTTTGCTAAGTTTGCTTTTGCAGTATTTACAGAGGCTTTATTTCTTTCTAAAATTGATTTGTAAATGTCTGGTTTTATTTTTAGTAGCAAATCTCCTTTGTTTACTCTGTCTCCTTCCTTCACTAGTAGTTCCACTATTTCTCCTGATACATCCGGAGATATTTTTACTTCCACTTCTGGTTGTATTTTCCCACTAGCCGAAACAGTTTCGATAATGCTTCTTCTTTTCACTTTTTCTGTTTCTACTTGCTGAACTTCCTCTGTTTTAACAACTCCTGTAAGTGTACCGATTAGCATGATGAAAGCCAATACAAAAATGCCGATTCCTAATTTTTTGAGTTTTTTGTTTTGCTTTTTTTTGCCAAAAAAATAGAAAATGGAGGCAACAATGGATAAGACGATAAATATTTTCATAGTTTAGAGTGTTAATGGTTTTCCCATGAAGAAATCAAGGATTTTAATTTTGAATAAATAATCATATTTTGCTTGCAATAACTCTGATTCTGCTTTTATGAGTTTGTTTTTTGCATCATTATAATCATAAACATTGAGCATGCCTTCATTAAATTTTTGCTCATTATAGCTAAATGATTCTTGCAATGCTACTGCTGATTTTTTGGCAAACTCATATTGTTTTTCGGCAGCAATTACATCTGCCCTTACCTGTTCTACTTGTTTTCGTAATTGGTTTTTTGTTTTTTGTAATTCGTTTTTGGCGCTCAATACCCCAATTTTCGCATTGGCGATTGAAGAGTTTGTCATCCAACCATTAAACAGAGGTATGCTAAGTGAAAAACTTAGTGATTGGGAAAAATTATCTTTTAATTGCTGATTAAATGGCGTAATTTCAGAATGGTAATTTAAAATGGGCATCAATACACTTTCGCCTGAAACAGTTTGATAGCCAGATGGAAACATGCCTAATGAATCCACTCCTATAATTTTTGTTCTTGCATCCGAATAACCAGAGCCCATTGAGCCATTTAGCGTAATTCTAGGGCTTCTTCCTCCTCTGGAAATAGCCAAAGATTTGTCACTACTTTTTAGTCGGTATTCTGCACTTTTAACATTAGGGAAAACCTCCAATGCAGCATTATAAATTTCTTGGGTGCTTTGGATTTTATTCTGTTTTGGTAAAGCAATTGCCGGAACCAGAATTTCAAAATCTGTATTTGCCTGAATTTCTAATAATTGTTTGATGTTCAAAAGGGCTATTTCTTTTTGATTTTTGGCTTTTACCAATTGTAATTGCTCTGATGCTACTTGCGAGTTAGTTTCCAGTAAGGAACTCTTTGCCAGTTGCCCAGCACTTACTAATTTGCTGATTCTTTCCTTTTGCTGAATGGATATTTCCAATTGCTTTTCTGCCATTATAACCAATTCCTTATTGAAAAGTAGTTGTAAAAAATCAGTTGCCACAGTTAAGGAGATATCATTTATTACTTTTTCGATATCGTATTTTTTTGCCATATACTCATAATTATCTCTCTTTACTTTATTGATGTTTTGGAAACCGCTAAAAAGAGTAACAGAAGAAGAAAGAGAAAAATTATTTGTTTTTACATTCAGATTAGTAAATTCGTTGGAGTAAGGGTCAACCGTTCTACCGTAATTATATCCTTGTGAGCCACCGCCATTTAAAGAAGGAAATAAAGAAAGTTTGGATTGCAGGAGTTGTTGCTCAGAGGATAAAACTGAAAGCTTGGCTTGCTTTATATCCAAATTTTCCTCTTTTGCCCTTTTTATACACTCTTGTAAGGTCCAGCTTTTTTGAGAAAATGAATTTAAAGTCCCTAAAGTTGCTATCAAGAAAAGAAAATATTTCTTCATCTTAAATTTTTGTGAGTCGCAAATGTAAGAAGATTTTAGCTTTTTGGCTCCTTTTTTAGATTATACCAAATTAAGCCCACAACAAGAATGGAGATGTAGGGCATTGCCATCAAATATAATATGCCATCATTTAGGCCTGCACCAATACTTCCTCCACTTTCCAGATTGGCTTCAACCACAGCTTTGCACATAGCGCATTGGGAATCTGCATTTTGAGAAACCAAAAGAAAAACAAAAAATAATATCGCATTATATAATCTACTATTTTTCATCCTGATTTTCTTTTTGTTTGTATTCAGCCATCAACACTCTAATGTCTTTTATTAAAGTTTTTACCTCTTTATCACTTGTGCCATCATAAGCACCATAAGGATTTCCGTAAATATCCATTCCCGATCGCACCTTTCGTTCTTTGTCAATCAGCACAAAATATTCTGAATGTAAAAAACCTCCTGGGGCTAATTCATCTTTGTTTACATTTAAAAAATAAGAAGCTGCAATCTTGTAGATTTTATCTTTATCTCCTGTTACAAAATTCCAATTTGTCAAATCTGCTTGCATAGAATTTGCATATTCCAAAAGTTTTTCTGGATTGTCATTTTCAGGGTCAACCGTATGTGATAAAAATTTAATATTAGGGTAAACACTTAATTTGTCCTGAACATATTTCATTTTATTGGTCATTATTGGGCAAATGGTTGGACAATTGGTAAAAAAGAAATTAGCCACATAAATACTCCCATTATAATCTGCATTGGTAATGCTGTCATTATTCTGATTTATAAAAGAAAATGCTGGTATAGTATGCCCCTTAACCCCTATTGTTGCCAATGGCATAAAATGATTTTCTGCCTTTGTAACATAAAAGTAAATAATTCCTGGAAGGGCTAATATTGCAAGCAAACCTATCCATTTTTTAATTGAGGCAGTGGTCATATTACATCATAAAATAAGCATACCCTCCCTCTGAAAGTAAGATAAAAAGCAGGTAAGGAATAAGTATAAATGCTGGAATTAATATTGTCCATTTAAAAGTGGCTCGCTCAAATCCTAAATGCATAAATACCAATACAATATATCCTGCTTTTACAAGCGTAAGGACTATAAAAATGTGGTTGAGTAATGAGGTTCCCAAAAATCGAGTTCCAGCTAGCATTTCTGGTTGATTCATCCCTAGCAAAACCTCAACTGTTGTTACTGCAAGTAGAATCCAGAATACCTTCCAAATCCACCAATTTCCTTTTTTTTCGTTTTCCATATTGTATTATTTATTAAACCAGATAAAAGAATGTAAATACAAAAACCCAAACTAAATCGACAAAATGCCAATAAAGTCCTACTTTTTCAACCATTTCATAATGCCCTCTTTTCTCATAAGTCCCTATAATTACATTGATAAGTATAATGCTAAGAATGATAACTCCACTAAAAACATGGAAACCGTGAAAACCCGTAATAAAGAAAAAATAGTCGGCAAATAAAGGATGCCCATATTCATTCATTACTAAATTTGCTCCGTGCATAATAGAGCCATCCGCTAATATTCCACCATGTTCTGTTCCGTGAATAAAATGCCCCCACTCCCAGGCCTGAGATCCTAAAAACATAGCTCCCCCAACAATGGTTAGTGAAAGCCAAAAAATAACATTTTTCTTTTCCATTTTATGGCCATAATTAACCGCTAATACCATGGTTACTGAACTCATAATAAGAATAAAAGTCATCAGAGCTACAAAAAGCAAAGGATGGTCACCATGAATAAAAGGGAAATGAGTGAATACTAATTCCGCTTGCGGCCAATCATCTTGATATTTAAATCTACTAAAACCATAAGCTGCCAGGAAACCAGAAAAAGTAAGTGCATCAGTAAGCAGAAAAAACCACATCATCATTTTTCCGTAACTAACACTATAAGGACGAGAACCTCCTCCCCAAGTATTTGTTTTTGAAATTGTTTGTTCCATAAGCTGATTTAATTAGCACACAAAATTAATACTTTTATGTATTTCTAACCATGATTTTTATACTTTTTGGCATAATTATAAATACATAATAAAAAAGTATAAATATAACCATAGGCCAGCTAAATAATGCCAAAAGATAGATATAAGCTCTATCCCTAAATAATTTTCAGAGGTATATTTTCCTTTTCTTGCATTTAGTGTAGTGACAAAAAGAGCAATTAAGCCTCCCACTAAGTGTGCCAAATGAGATAAAGTAATTACATATAAAAATGAACTGGATACATTACTTCCCTCTCCAGTTAAATAAACTCCTTGCAATACAAGTGCTTGCCAACCCTTAACCTGCGAAAAGGCAAAAAAACAGCCCAATAGGAGCACCACAAATAACCAAATTGTAGCATCCTTGTTTTTCTTAATATTTCTGTTAGCAACAATTAAGAAAATACTACTTATAACAATGACGATTGTACTTATTAAAAACCAATCTGGCAATTGAAATTCTAACCAATTTCCTTCTGCTTTTCGGACAATATATGCAGAGGTTAGTCCTGCAAAAAACATACTTATTCCGGCTATCGCAACCCATAACAGTAGTTTTGCACTTTTATTTTTTAGCATAATTTTCTTTAAAAATATTGAGTTGCAATTTTACTGCTTTTTACAAAACTAACTATCTAAAAATCGTAATAATGATTGAATAAATCTGTTTTCAGCCCAACAGAGTAAAACATAGTATTTACCTCATCTGATTCACTTACTAAATCTCTTTTTACAATACTAAAATCAATCTTAAAATTAGTAGAAGGATTTATTAAATAGCCGATATTAAGTTGCAAATAATTTATCTCAGTAAGATTCCCTTGATACATTTCTATCCCAAAATCAGATGGGCGACCAGCATGTATAAAACCAGATGGTTCTTCAAATTCACCAGTGGACATATAGATATCCTTTCCATAAGAAGTTGGGTCTCCTTTTATTTTATCACCATATTTAGCAATCATAATTTGTGCTCTTGCAACCCATCTGTCTTTTCTATAATTTATTATGAAAAGTTTTTCTGAAAAATTAGCGCCAAGAGGATGGGCTAGTGGCTGGTTGTAATGTGCATAATTCTGCCTAGGATCATGATGGGCGTAAGTATAAGGACGAACTAAATTGTATTCTGCTTGTAGAGTTAGATTCTCCAAACCAATCGCATCATACATTTTTGCCCCCAATTGATATCCGTATTTTGAACCATACCAATCATCCCCTGATTTCATTTCATCTAGGCTAAATTCGTCTAAAACCAATTGACCATAAAAATAAGACTTAAGAGGTAGTTTGTATTTTGCATTTATACCTACAAGAGCATTATCTGGTGAATTTATGGAATATTCCAAAGGGCGGAAAAGCGAAATAGGATTGAGATAATTTACATCAAACCCTCTTACTCCAGGCGCATGATTTACCCTCCAAATCACCGATTCAAAAATTCCAATATTTAATTTTGAATTTACATTTACACTTAAATAATGAGCAGACATGTATTTTTTTGCATAGCCCATCTGGTCATAGTTGTCTATCCCATGATACTCAAAATAATTAATATCCTGCATCTCCGTATACAAATTGGTGTATTGCACTTTCCAAAAAGAAGTTTGTATGCGCAAAAAAGGATAATTAAAGGCATTGTCGGAAAGTAAAAGCGAACGATAACCATCTCCAATAAAATGTTTTCCATGCCCAAATTGAACCAAAAAATGCTTAGCTGGTTTTATCCCGACATAGCCGGAAGCCATGGCATAATCAAAACCTGTTTCTTTAAAATCTCTTGCATAACCCTGCCCTTGAACAACTTTTGTTTTCCTAATTTTTGCATCCAAATAATTTGGGAAAATGGCCTGATTTTCAGCAAATGTGGAATAAAAAGAAACTGATTTCCCTATATCTCCTTCTATAACAAAACCTCTGGTATTGGTGAAAGTATTTGTTTCATTTTCGCTTTCTTTTCCTTTTGAGAAATGAATAACTGGTGAAGCTGTAACTTTATAATCATCTCCTTTTATGATGATGAGATGCTCGGAAAATAACTTCCTTTTATACCAATTGGTCCAAGTGTTTGGAAATTCTGATAGGAGTAAAGAGTCCGTATTTATTTTTTTATTTATAGTAGATTTTATTAGTGGCTTAAAAGAAGTATGGATGTCCGTATTTTGAAATTCTTTTTCAAAAATTAGATTTGCATCATGGTTTAAAGGTAAATTGCTGTGTTGTGCGTTTAACTGAGTAAAAATAAGTGCACATAAAAAAGATAAAATTATTCTATTCATTATATCTATGTCGTCTTTTTAAAATCAAAAGTGGAATCGACATTAATAAATACACAATGAGTGCTAAAATACATATTGCATAATTAATGTTTATCTCTAGTAAAAAAATGGAAATGAACACTATAAATATACTTGCAACATAAAGTATTATTGCTGTTTGTTTATGTGAAAATCCTAAATCAAGGAAGGCATGGTGAATATGATTTCTATCGGCATAAAGTGGATATTTCCCTTTTGAAATGCGTAATACAAATACCCTTAAAGAGTCAAATAAAGGAATTGCTAAAAATGAAATTGCCATAAGAGGTCCTTTATTTATGTAGTTAACTTCATTAGTAATAACTCCTGTTTTGACAAGGTCAATGGATAAAATTGCAAAAATAAAGCCAACAACTAATGATCCAGTATCACCCATTAAAATTTTTGCCGGATAAAAATTATATTTTATGTAGGCTAAAAGCGATCCTGTTAATGAAAAGGCAAGAATTACTATCGTATAATGAGAAGCTGTAAACGCAAGGATTCCAAAACAAGTGGAAGCAATAATACCAATACCTGCTGCTAAACCATCTACCCCATCAATTAAATTGTAAGAATTTGTAATAACTACAACTACAAAAATTGTAAAGGGGATACTTACTAAGGATGTAAGTTCAAATATGCCAAAAACTCCATGCATATTTGTAATTTCAAAATCTGCTAAATATATTAGAATGAGAATTGCTACTAATTGCCCAATCATTTTTTTAAAGGGAGAAAGTGATAATAGATCATCAATAACGCCTACAAAAAAAATAATAATTAGTGCCGAAAGTACAAATTCTATGTTTTCAAGATTTTCCATACCTATCCCCCAAAAGAGAAAAGCAAAACTAAAACCTGCAAAAATACCAATACCCCCGAAAAAAGGGGTGTGTTTTTCATGTGAGGCACGTTCATTAGGGTTAACATACAGCTGTTTCTTTTCAGCAAACAAAATTATTTTAGGAATCACTAGATATGTGAGTATGAATGAGGTAAGAAACCCAAAAAAAATATTTGTAGTAATTTGCTCCAATTTTATCTTTTAAAATTATTTTTTAACCAATCTATATCTGCTTCAACCATGATTTGACAAAGCTCTTCCAAAGAAGTTTTTGGTTTCCACCCCAAGAGTTTTTCTGCTTTTGCAGGGTTTCCTATCAAAGCATCTACTTCAGCTAAACGGAAATATTTTTCGCTTACTTTTACAATTTCTTTTCCCGTTTTCTTGTCGATTCCTCTTTCTTTAATTCCAGCACCCTCCCACTGAATTTCTGTGCCTATTACAGCAAATGCCAATTCGGTAAACTGCCGAACAGTAACAGCTCTATTGGTTGCTAAAACAAAAGTATCGGAAGTATCATATTGCATCATTCTATACATTCCCTCCACAAACTCAGGAGCATAACCCCAATCCCTACTTGCGTTCAAATTTCCTAATTCTAAACAATTCCCTTCACCAGAATTAATTCTTGCAACTCCATCTGTTATTTTTCTGGTTACAAATTCCAATCCTCTAAGCGGTGATTCGTGATTAAAAAGGATTCCAATACAAGCAAATATGTCATAAGATTCACGATAATTCTGTGTCATCCAATGAGCATACAATTTTGAAATTCCATATGGACTTCTAGGATAAAAAGGAGTAGTTTCTTTCTGTGGAACTTCTTGCACTTTTCCATAAAGCTCGGAAGTAGAGGCCTGATAAAATTTTATGCTTTTATCTATAATTCGGATGGCTTCCAACAAATGTGTAACCCCAATTCCTGTAATCATGCTTGTAGCAATTGGCTGATCGAAAGATACATGCACAAAACTTTGGGCTGCTAAATTATAAATTTCATCTGGTCTAATTTCAGAAACCATTCTGATGGTACTTGTTGGATCAATTAAATCGTGCTCTATTAATGTTAGATTAGGATTATCTTGAATTCCTAAATATTTTATACGCCAAAAATTTTGGGAACTAGTTCTCCTATAAGCGCCATAAACTTTGTAATTTTTACTAAGTAAAAATTGAGCTAAATAAGCACCATCCTGCCCTGTTATTCCAGTTACAATTGCTTTTTTCATTAGGAGAATCCTTGTTTTGTATCCGTAAAAATACTCATAAATAATTTAATGAGATAAGATTTGCTTTACCCAATTATTTAAAGTAAAATTATTATCCACTTTTATGGTATGAAGTCCAGCCCTTTCGCCCGCCTTTATATCAGAAGGAGAATCACCAATTAAGTAGGATTTTTTAATATTGATTTCTGGAAAATCTCGAACTGCTTTTTCTATCATCCCAATTTTTGGTTTTCGGCAATTGCAATAATCTGTTTCTAAATGAGGGCAGAAATAGATTTTATTAATTTTTCCGTCCACTTTTTCAATCTTCTCTATCATGGTTTGGTGTAAAATGATTAAATCATTTTCACTCATTATGCCTTTTCCAATTCCTTGCTGATTGGTGATGATGATGATTCTATTAAATAAATTGGAGAGTTTGGATATAGAAATTAACACATTAGGAATAAACTCAAATTCTTCCCAATTTCTTACATATTTCCCTTCTAGTTTTTTGTTTATTACTCCATCTCTATCTAGAAAAAGAGTGTCAAAATTTGAAGTTTCCACTAGAATAATTCTTCTTCTATCAATTGACATAGAATATGTCCAATTAAGATATGCGCCTCTTGAATTCTTGGCGTATCATCAGAAGGAATTTTGATAATATAATCGCAAATACTATCCATTTTCCCTCCATTATTTCCGATAAATCCGATAGTTGTCATGCCAATTTCATTTGCTTTTTCTATTGCTTTTACAACATTGGACGAATTCCCAGAAGTAGATATTCCGAGCAAAATATCTCCTTCTCTTCCTGCTGCCTCAGTCATTCGAGAATAGGTTTCTTCATAGCCATAATCATTAGCCACTGCCGTTATGTAAGAAGAATTTACATGCAATGCCTCAGCATAAAGAGGTTTTCTATCCTTGTAGAATCTTCCACTAAGTTCTGCTGCAATATGTTGTGCATCAGATGCCGACCCTCCATTTCCACACAAAAGCATTTTTTTATCATTTTGAAAAGCTTCAATGCAAATCCTAACAATTTGCTCAATAGTTTGTAATAAGTTTTCATCACATAGAATGGTGTTAAAATTTTCTGATGATTTTTGTATGCACTCTGAAATTCTATTTTTCATCTCCCCTTTTTTTGGCTAAAATACAAAATTATAATGTTTGATAAGCCTCTTTGGTTTGCTTCCCAATTTCATCCCAACTATATGCTGTTTTAATTAATTCTACTCCATTTTTTCTAACTATTTCCCATTGCTTTTCATCACTTAAAATACAGTTTATTTTCTCTGCTAAAGAAGATGAATTTTCACTCTCAAACAAAAAGCCATTTTCATTATCTTTTATAACTTCTTTTAGAGGAGGAAGATTGGAAACTAATGCTGGTTTTTCATAACTTAAAGTCATCATTAAAACCCCACTCTGATAGATTTCTTTATAAGGCAATACCACCAAATCAGAAGCACAATAATAATGTGCTACATCTTCTTGTGGAATAAATTTGGTATGCAGGAGACAAAATTCTTGCAAATTATTTTCGTCTATTATTTTTTGATAAGGTGTAAAATCATTTTCCCAAACTTTTCCTGCAACAAGAAGAATAACATCTGGTTGCTGTTGCTTTACTTCAATTAGTGCCCTCAATAAAACCTCCAAGCCTTTTACTCTTTTTATCATACCAAAAAAAAGTAATACTTTTTTATCTTGAGGGATGCCAAGTCGTTCTCTTGAAATCTGTTGATTTTTCTGTACTTGAATAAAAGGAATATAATTTCCATGAGGAATAATGCTTATTTTTTTATTTAATGCTCCTTGTATTGTTACCAGTTCTGTTTTACTAAACTCATTGTGTGTAATGATAGCATCCGACAACTTATAAATAAGCAATGAATGATCACTATTTGCAGCAAAACTATTAACATCATGTACCGTTAACACAACTTTACCGAACAAAATTTTGGAAAAAACTACATTGAACAATACTAAAATATTGGCATAAAAGATATGAAAATGAATTAATTTATGTCCTGTGATACGCGCATGGACAATAGAAAGAATCGATCCTAAAATATATTTTATGCCACTAAAAAATCGTGATTTAGAGGTAAATAAATTATTATACAATTGATGAAATTTCAATCCCTTTATCTTAGGGTTCTCTGTTTCATTATTGGTATACAATCTTACATCAATCCCACTATTAATTAAGCCCATTGCTTGCCCAAACAAATAAAGATGATGCGAACTTCCGTGTGCGCCCAATGGATCAATTATTGCTACTTTTCTTTTCATGATTTAGGGAAACAAATATAAAATCTTTTCTAAGACAAACAATTTATATATTTGCAGCAATAATAAAATCAAATTCAGCCAAGTAAAATAAATGCTTTTTAACTCTTTACAATTCCTAATTTTCTTTCCTATTGTGGTAAGTATTTTCTTTTTGTTGCCGCAAAAAAGAAGGTGGATATTGTTGTTGATTGCATCTTATTATTTTTATATGTGCTGGAAGGTAGAGTATATAGTTTTAATTATTGCTTCTACTCTTATCGATTATTATGTTGGTAAAAAAATGGCTGCTTTAGAAGAAAAAGCAAAAAGAAAAAAGTGGCTACTTATTAGCTTGTTCTCTAATCTTGGTATTCTATTTGGTTTTAAATATTTCAATTTTGTAAATGCGAATGTACAGGCCCTTTTCGATAATTTTAACATCTTTTATGGAGTCCCCGCTTTTGATATTTTACTTCCTATTGGTATTTCATTCTACACTTTTCAAACTTTGAGCTACACCATAGATGTGTATAATGGGAAAACTCCTGCGCAAAATCATTTAGGAATTTTTGCGGTCTATGTCTCCTTTTTCCCTCAGTTAGTTGCAGGCCCTATTGAAAGATCAAAACATTTATTACCACAATTTTATGTAGAACATAAATTCAGCTATGATAGGGTGAAATATGGTTTGCAACAAATGCTCTGGGGCTTCTTTAAAAAAGTAGTAATTGCAGACAGGTTGGCCATTGTAGTAGATGGCGTTTACAATAATGTGGACAATTATTCTGGGGTATCCTTACTAATAGCAACCATCTTTTTTACTTTCCAGATTTATTGCGATTTCTCAGGATACTCTGATATCGCAATTGGCTCTGCAAGGGTTATGGGATTTGAACTAATGGATAATTTCAAACGCCCCTATTTTTCCAAATCTATTTCTGAATTTTGGCAAAGATGGCATATTTCCCTTTCCACTTGGTTCCGTGATTATTTATATATTCCATTGGGAGGTAATAGAGTTGTAAAGTGGCGGTGGTATTATAATTTATTTATCACTTTTTTAGTAAGCGGCCTTTGGCATGGCGCTAACTGGACTTTTATTGTGTGGGGCGCACTTCATGGAACTTACTTAATTATGGCGATAGCCCTTGTCAAACCAAAAGAATATATTTTGAATATGCTGAACTTAAAAGGTGGTTTTATACATAAAATATATCGGGTAACTTTCACATTTGCTTTAGTTGTTTTTGCTTGGATTTTCTTTAGAGCAAATAATATTTCTGATGCCTTTTATGTTATAAATAATATGTTTTCTGATATTGGGGATTATACCGATTTTGAAAAAATGAAATTAAGCTTAAGAGGGCTTGGAGTTGGTGTGAATGATATACTTATTAGCGTAGGACTTATTGCCTTTATGGAACTATATAATTTGTGTGAAAGAGGAGGAGATGTTTGGATGAAATTGGAACAAAAACCCATTTGGCTAAGGTGGAGTGTTTACTATATTTTATTGTTTGGGATATTGTTTTTAGAACCTTATTATAGAGTGAGTAACTTTATTTATTTTCAATTTTAGATGAACAAAGAAGTTAAAATATTATTAAGAAAATCGAGTGTTTTTATGCTCCCCACAATTGCTTGGATTTGTATTGTAATTGTAGTAGATCCATTTAATTATTTTAATGTCTCGAATATTATTTCTGAAAAGGCAAAAGAAAAATCTGCTCAACAAATAAACTCACTTCTATATAATACTGTTAATTTTAAAAACAATCCGACAAATAGTATAATTATTGGCGATTCGAGAATTAGGAAATTGCCAACTGAAAAAACTAAACAATTAACCGGTGATGATTACTACACCATGTATTCCAATGCCGCCAAACTCAATGAAATAATTGATTTATTTTGGTTTAGCGATTCTCTTTGGTTTTCTACCGATTCTACTAATTTAGAAAATGTAATAATTGGTATAAATTTCAATTTATATAACCAATATTCCTATTCAAATAGAGTTGCAGATGTGAAAAAATTATTGGATAATAAGTTTATTTATATCTTTAATTGGAGCATTTTAGAAACTGTTTATTTGGCATTAAAGAATGAATTTTTTGGCTTTAAGCCAAATGAGAAAAAAGATAAAGAGGAATCTTGGGATTACACTATCAAAACTATTGCAAAAAATCATTATTCTAAATACAAACATCCAGGGAAAACCCTTTCACGATTAGAAGAAATGGGAGTATATTGCAAAGCGAATAATATTAATCTAATATTGCTGATTGTTCCGCACTATAAAGAATTTCACAATAGATTAGTAGAATTTGATTTGGTAGAGGAAGAACTTGCTTTCAAAAATGAGATCAAAAATATTGGGAGAGTTATTGATTATGATTTTCCTAATTCAATTACTGATTGCAAATCTTGTTTTAGCGACCCTATTCACACTACTGATTCTATTGGAGAAATAATGGTTGTTGAAATTTTTTCAAATTCGCTTTCTATTGGAATGGAATTATAGAAATAACCCTTGAAAATAGGCCTTATTTATTAGCCAAAAAGTAGAAAAGTTTTTTCTGATTTTAGGATTGATTACAAAACTGATATTGTTTTTAAACAGGAGCCAAAAAATAAATAGATAAGCGTAAAGTCCTCCTATTTTTTTTAAGAAATAGATATGATTTTTAGTAGTTTGCTTTAAGTAAAAATCACCTCTATAAATTTTTGTTTCTTCTGTTGTAAAGGATTTTGTTAAACTCCCTACTTTATGGTAAAATTTGATGTTTGGGACATAATACATTTTATGTTTTCCATTTTTTAAAACTCTATATGAAAAATCGGTATCATCAAAATAAACAAAATAGTTTTCGTCCATAAACCCAATATCTTCAAATATTTCTTTTTTTGCTAAAAGACAACAAGTTGGGGCGTATTCTATCTTCTTAATTTTATCATATTGTCCTTTGTCAATTTCCCCCATTCCTCTATGCAATGGTAAAAATCCTTTACTTTTTATAAACCAACTTCCTGCATACCAAATAAGATTTTTATTATCATAAAACATCATTTTTGGTGTGACCAAACTACAGTTTTTTTGTATTTGAACTTTTATTAACTTCTCGATTAAAGTCGTTTCAAATTCTACATCATTATTGATAATCAAAACTTGATTGCATCCATCTTCTATGGCTTTTTTTATACCTTGATTATTGGCTTTTGCAACTCCAAAATTGCTTTTATTTTTTATTATTTTCAATCTAGAATCTTGCTTTTTTTCTAAAATTTGTAAAGTGGAGTCTGTGGATGCATTGTCAATAACATACAATACAAAATTTTGATGACTTTGCTTCCAAATGCATTCTAAAAAAGGGCTTAAAACAGCAGTAGAATTATATGTAACAGTTACTATTCCTATTTTTTCCATCTCGATAAATCTTTTGACAACAACTCTTCTAAAAGCTTGATATCTTCTACAAATAGTTCATTCATTTTATTCCTTAATTCTATATTTAATTCTGGTTTTTCATCCTTTTTGAATAAAGTATTTTTAATCCTCTTCACTAAGTTTTTTGGAATAAGCCACTTCAAAAACTTTCTTAACCCCACAAAGGAATAAACTATTCTGATTAAATTATTTTTCGGCCTACTAAAAGTATTGTGTGTTTTTTCAACTCCCGGCTTAAAGCTATTATCCACTCCCAAAAAATGGTAAACTTTTTTAATTACTCCTTCTATATCGTTTTTAAAATCTTGATAAAAAATAATATGGATATTTTCGATTCTAAATGTGTCTAAATATCTTTTTACTTGCTTAAAATATAAGCCCAATTCGATATATTGTTGGTAAAATAATTTTGATTTTTTATTGTGAGGTTGCCTTTCAAAAACTTCTTCTAAAGGAGAACTAATTAGTCCAAGCCGGTAATCCATTAAATAATGAGAAAAAGCCCTATCAACCGGATTTCGGAGCATTATAATAATTTTTCCATTGCTATTATATTCCTTTATTTTATCAGGAACATCCTCATAAAATAAATAGGAAACACTCGCCTCTCCATATTTTTTTTCTTGAAGTGTTGTAAAAAGATTATGGTATTTTTCTATCGTATCAACTCTGTTTTTTCCATAATATAAACACTGCTTTTGTAAAGATTCATCTGAAAAAAAATTCGTTTCTTTTTGTCTACTCATTACAATTTTTGGATGCTCATTTAGATAATGATATAAAGAAGTTGTACCAGCTTTTGGAGCACCCACTATGAAAAAATCTACTTTCATTTAGTTGTGAATCTTTGTTTTACAGTTTCAGTAATACTTCCTATTCTTTTCAGATTTAAAATAAGCGCAACAAATGCTTTTATTGGAAATGTAATCAAATAGAATATACAAAATATTGGCGGAATTATAAAGTTTTTTAATTCATATCCATTAGCTTGCATTCTATCTTTTGTAAAAATCTGAGATAAATAAATTTCAGCAGTTGATAGCCCCCCTTCCTTCCATTTTTCCATTTTAGATGAATCTATTCTTAATTCACCTTTTTTATCGG
>ERZ813253.200-NODE-200-length-23520-cov-3.889796_pt1 | contig 23520 bp, 21 predicted proteins | sample MGYA00520893_ERZ813253 | MGnify/ENA primary metagenome ERZ813253 (study PRJEB31669, sample SAMD00080414) | marine metagenome | biome: oceanic hadal pelagic zone biome; feature: marine hadalpelagic zone; material: sea water | place: Pacific Ocean:Izu-Bonin Trench...
ATTGCCAGCACCGCCGTTTATAAAATCAGCGCTTTCACCTCCCCAAATAATATCTTCACCATCACCGCCGTATATAGTTTTACTGCCGTTAGATGTAAATGCATCAATAAAATCATCTCCATCATTGCCATAAACAAAGTCAATGCCATCACCAGTGTAGATATAGTCATTAGTGATTCCACCCTCAAGTGTGTTGGCTTCATCAGTGCCATATATTTCATTACTCCACGAATTACTGTTGACAGTGTCGTTGTTGTTTGCACCAAACGCGTTGCCATCAGCATCATAACGCTGGGCAAAAACATCCCAATCCAAATAATATGCATCATAAGAGTCCCATGTCACAATAAACCTACCATCAACAAGCCCAACAACGGCAGAGTTTTGCTGGCTTGAGAAAGTAGTTGTATTCACCTGAAATTCAGCACCCAAGCTGACACCACTAACGTCGAATATTCGCCTAAATACACCTTGCTCAAAGCCATCCTGTTGATCTGATTCCCAGGTAACGACAAAACCACCATTTTCGAGTGCAGCAATAGATGAATAAGTCTGATAATTTATGCTAGTCGTGCTAATTTGAAACTCTCCACCGAGAGTATTGCCATTATTGTCATAACGTTGGGCTAAAATATCCCAATCTAAAGTACTTGGATTGAATGAATCCCACGTTGCTACAAACCCACCATTTTTTAGGCCTATCACGGCTACTGTATTTTGCCAGTCTAAGGTTGTTGTTTTTATCTTGAATTCATCATCGATTGCATTACCATTTTCGTCATATCTTTGGCCAAAGACACCATAATCATCCCCATCCTGCCCAAACGACTCCCAAACAATTACAAAGCCTCCGTCATTAAGTGCAGCCACATCTGAATAAAATTGATTGCTATTTATTTTGACATTAACTTGAAATTCAACGCCCAAAATATTGCCATTGGCATCATATCTCTGGACAAAAACACCCCACCAATCTCCATCCTCGCCAAAAGAATCCCAAGCTACTACAAAGCCACCATCTGCCAGCACCGCTGCAGAAGAATCAATTTGGTCCAAGGAAGAAACTGCGTGAACATTGAATTCCCCATTGCCACTGATTAATAAATCCACAAGACCATCATCAAAAAGCATTTTCTCTACACCGTGCAAACTCACTATTTGGTTTGTGGCGTTATGAATAACTAGAGGGATAAGGCTATCTGATTGACTGTAAGTGTAATCTGCGTAGTCGCCAGAAAAAACAACGATATCGAGTCCAGATCCTGCCTGCACAATATCTGTCGTTGAATTTACGACTAAAGAATCATTTCCAGTTGTGCCGCAAATAGTTGCCATGACAACTCTCGCATTCATTTTCTAGTATGATGGATTATTATAGATCAAAACGATACATATTAAGAACACGATCAAAAAAGTGATAATCGCTCTACATGGCTCACCATCTCTTTCTCTTTATAACAATTAAGATAATAAGTAAATGCAAGATAACAATATGAGATCCATCTGTTAAATCAAAGCATTGTTGTTTTTCGGTGGGACAATTAAACCATCAGTGAGAGCTCATCAACTATCATTTCAAAATTCCGTAACTAAGCAAAAGAAAACTAACAATAACTCCCTGTGATGCAGATCGTAGTGGATTGTACAAACCTTGTGCTCGTCGACATTATTAACAAGTAGGAATTTAAGAATGTAGGGAGGTTAATGAACTAAAGATTAGTATTATTTATTCTCTGAGCCTAAACTCATCGGAATGGTTATACCTGCATAAATTTCCAATAACACTGTGTTGTTGTCGGCATTAAGATTTGATCTTCTTAGGCCAATATTCATCATACTTTTATTGTATGGGAAGCTTGCTTCTAGATAATGAAACTGATCCCTACCACTGGCTTCGACACTTGTACTAAAATGAATACCAGACGAATCAAATGAGCCATCTCCAGTAGCTGAAATTTTCCAGTCATATGCACCGATACCAGCTGCCAAAATGATATCGCCCATTGCTCGATAATTAACACCCAGACTACCTCGGTTAAAAACACTCGTTGCATCAACACTTGCTGTGACTGGTCGATCCGATTTAAGCCCAGTAAGATTACTTCCATAATGATTATTGGTTGTTGTGCTCATTCTAAAATCAATGCCAAAATCAGAATTAGAGAAAGAATATGGGTAAATAAAACCAAGTGTGTGACTTCTTACCTGCAATGGGCCAGAAACGGATGCGCCTGCAAATGTTGCAGTCTCTGAAGGGGAGTAACCCAAACCAGCAATGGCAAAGAATTGACCCAGCTTGTCAGTGTGATATGCGACACGCACACCAAGAGAGCCCGTTTTAAAAGTAAATGTTTTAGCCTGGATTTGGATTTCGTCTTTTGATTGTGCATAATCGCCAACTATAGAAACACTGAATTTAGGCTCATTAGTTGAAATCTTGGCAATCGCAGGGATACACAACGTCAATAAAAAACTGATTGCTAATATTTTTAAGTTTTTCCTAATGATATGGTGAGTAAACAATTAGCTGGAGTTATATGATTCAAATTGTAACGAATATAATTAATCTGTCAATGAATGTCAACAGCTTTGAAGTAAAATTCTGTAAAAAAATGGTCTAGATAACTTTAAAAGCACAATAACATGATAATATGTTAGTGTGTCAATGCTCTGCGAAGCAGTCTCAAAACAAGTATGTTGTCCATTCTCACATTTATCTGCTCTTCAGCAGATATATCTGTCTGAGATGAAATTCAGAGACATAATTTATTTGTGTTCTGAGGATTTGAGTACAACTTGTTTATGACCTTGGGTACAAATTTCTGATTTAAATAAATATCTAGACCAAGTGTCAACAAATATTGGGGGACAGGCTACTTTTTAATCTATTTCTTGCTTTTAGATCTAACTCTTGATTTAAGAATTGACATCAATCCGTATTTTTCAGCCATCTAGCACACGGTGCTGATATTTCAATAAATCTTCCCACGGGTATTACAACAAAACAATAAACCAAACAATTACTATCCATAGTACATAATTTCTGGTTCTTCAAGCTCCAATGCCCTGGTAGTGAAATTGGTAGACACACAGGACTTAAAATCCTGCGGCTTTAACGGCCGTGCCGGTTCAATTCCGGCCCGGGGCACCAAATCAAAGTATCACCCCACACTCCCAGTAACTATCATTTGCCGATGAGAATAATAATGCAAATAGAAATGAAACTGTTTTATTAAACCAGAGAAGTATATACATCAAACTCTTCTGCTGAGTTGCCTACATTACTAAACCAACTCAAAGATAATCAACAAACCAGTGCTCATCAGGTAAATCAATTTTGTGCACAGATAGCCTGCCAACCGTCTTATTAAGAGTGTGCTTACTAATCTCGATAGACTCTATCAGTTGTATCGCTTCATCAATAACAATAAGCTCTCGATCCTTGCCTTTGTAGCTCATCATTTGCCTGTAGGCACTTCTCGAAGATAATCTTATTAAGTGATGGTGTCTCTTGAAGCATTCCTGGCTGAGATTTACTCTGACTCAAAGACTGCTTAGCAAGCTCAGCAGCATACTACTGATAACACAAAGTCTTACCACTGCCAGTAACAGCAGGAATCACAGAGTATTCTCGCTCAGATCCGCTTATGTTACGACCTATGCAGTCTTAAATGTTTGAAAGATAATTGTTCAGAGCTCAATGAGGGCTGACGAAGAGGTGTTGCCGAATGCTTCCCATTGCTTGGAGAAACTGAGTGCTAATTGACGAGGGACAGGCAGTTTGTTTTGAGCCATATTGTTGAACTATTTTGAACTTGAATGAAGTTTTCCAGAGTGGTTGTTTTTAACATTCCACATAAAGGCAAATAAGCGATAAAAAAATGCACTTCCAGTGCACTTCTGAGTCTTTAATATAGTTAATGAGTTATACCTAACGAAACAATAAAAGCGCCTTTCAATGACCTTAAAGTTCTGAAAGTGCTGTCAGCTCAACCTTTCCGCGCAGCGGACAAGGGTGTGAACGAAGTGAGTAGTTGGTAGAGCCCCGGATTGTGATTCCGGTTGTCGCGGGTTCAAACCCCGTTTCTCGCCCCACAAACCCTTAGTATCAAAAGGGATTTATTTTTGAAGTTGACTAAAATATAGCTGTATTTATCTATTTTCGTCACAATCCGTGACTCTGATCCAAAATATTGTTCGTCAACAAAGCTAAACTCTAATATCAAGAACTCGAACGAGTCCTAGTTGAGCGTTCTAGTGGCTATATTTTCGCTAAAAAATCCTACACACATGTACTTACTTGATTAACGTAGGCCTAAACATTTTGCTATGCACTGGCAGCTTCAGTTTGAACGTTTTCCATTGTGCAGCCTGTTGATAAAAAACCCAACAAGAGGATGGCTACAAGCTTAAATTTCCTTTGTTTCTCATAGCTAAAAATGTTGGAATTATAGAACTCTTTGAACTGCAAGAATGTTCAATATAGTTACAATAATTACTCCGCCAGAGTTGTAGTTGTTTTAAACAGTTTAGAGTCACAATTTATTTGATATAATCGCCTTATTATTTGTTTTTTTACACCGACCATGAAGCAATCAATTATTCTAGCCATATGTACAATTACTTTACTTGCAAACATTGCTTTCGCTGGCACACTTTCCGAAGAGGCGGCCTTAAGAGGCATTAACTCAGTGTGTCAATCTCATCTTGAAGAAGTGGAGGACTCATACAACTTAAAAGGTTTGAATTTGACTTTTTTCCATGATACCGACCCTGATGCTTACCCATCTTTCCACACCTCAACAGAGAAGTTTTATAATGGCGCTTCATTTTTCGCCACAACCCTATCACCAGACGGAGAGTACTGCTACATTTCAATTATCAAAACGACAATTGTCAATGATCAAAACTGCACAGCTATTGTTCAGGCACGCCTTGACAATGATCCTAGTATACAAGCCATATCGTATGGCGACGGAAATTACATCCATGTTTACCCAGAATCTGGCATCTATCAGATGCTCTTTATAGAAATCGGTAAAAATGCCTGCGCAATCACTGAAACACGAATGATGTGGCCAGAAGCTTAAAAAAAGCCCCGACCAACCTCTCAAAGCAATACAAAAATTGCTACAGATCATGCAGTGCAACTAATATAGACGCATAAGCAGCTCACTAAGAACTAAAAAACTGTTGTATAATTCCATTTCATACCTACCCTGTTGGAGAAAACCATGGATTGGTTAACTATTTACATCATTATTTTTGTACTTGTTGTCATATTCTTATGGGTTGTGAAAGTCTACAATTCGTTGATAGCAATGATTCAAGCTATCATCAACAACTTTAAACAAATAGACATCCAACTCGATAGAAGAGCTAAAGTTTTCACCTCTTTGATAGAAGTTGTTAAAAAGCAATGGATCATGAAATGGAATTACTAACCAAAGTCACAAAGCTTCGAAATACTTCTCTTGCTGCTGGCAAGTTGGGAGATATGGCAACTAAAATAGCTGCTGAAAATCAAATCTCATCACTAATACCTCAAATTTCTATGCAGTTTGAAGCCTACCCACAAGTCACAGCTAATACCAACGCCTTGCAACTTCAAGAAGACATTGTCTCAACTGAGAATAAATTGGCTTATGCAAAACAAGCTTATAATGACTCTATTGAAAAATATGAGGCCAAAAAACAAAGTTTTTTTGAAACTTTTATCGTATCGATGTTTTCAAAGCTCAACCAATCTTTTGAGCAGTGGAGCCTAACAGCGGATAAAAGACAAGAAAACGAAGACATGACAGTTCAGTTTTAATCAACAACCAGCTGTTTATGCAAATCGGCGACTTTAGAGAAACCATCCGAAAAAACAATCGGCGCACTACATTTGTTATGGGCATGTTTATTGCCCTGTATCTTCTTCTCGGTCTGCTGATTGATGTTGCCCTGTATCTACAAACAGAAACCAGTATTAGTCACATTCTTCTGTCGATAGCTAATGGCAGCCTACCGCTGAAAGAAACGGTTATTACTGTCATTATTGCCTGTATTTCAATTGCCATCACTTTTAAAATGAGTGATAAGCTGATGTTGATGGGTACAAATTCTAAAGAAATTACCAGCTTAGAAACCGCACTTAATGACGAAGAAAAACAATTGTACAATATTGTTGAAGAACTAAAGATCTCTGCAGGCATGACCTACATACCCAAAGTCTATATTCTTGAAGACAATTACACTAACGCCTTCGCATCAGGTTATTCTGAAAAATCCGCACTCATTGCAGTAACCAGAAGGCTTGTTAAACTGCTGAATCGAAATGAACTCCAAGCAGTGGTAGCACATGAATTAACCCATACAAGAAACAACGATATAAAGCTTACTTTATTTGCCACTGTGCTTGCAAATATCATGCTGTTAATCGTCGATGTACTGTTCAGAGGAATACTCTACAGTAGGAATAGAAAAATTGACGGCAGAATTATGATTATTGTTGTTATTTTAAGAGTTGTCTTCCCTCTGGTTTCTTATTCTCTGTTGATGTATTTATCAAGAACAAGGGAATATATGGCCGACGCTAGGGCTGTTGAATTGATGCGCACAAACCAGCCCATGATTAATGCGTTGAAGAAAATAAGTGGTGACTACGAAGACAATGAAGCCGAGATTACCATTCCAAAAACCGACGAAATAAGACGGGCAGCTTATATTTTCAATATTGATTCAATAAAAAAATATCGCAGTAAAATATCAAGTATGTTCTCAACACACCCAAAAACCCAAGATCGTATTAACGAACTTCAGGGGAATTCGTAAATATTCACAATGGCAATAACAATTAAATCCTCATCCGAGGTCGAGAAAATGCGCATCGCCGGCAAGTTAGCAGCAAGCGTTCTTGATATGATTGGACCTCATGTTATTGTTGGCGCAACAACGCAGCATCTTGATCAAATTTGCCATAAATTTATTGTCGATAAGCTGGGCGCTATTCCAGCACCACTTAATTATCACGGTTTTCCAAAGTCGATCTGTACATCAATCAACAACGTTGTTTGTCATGGCATTCCGGGTGAGAAAAAACTTAAAAAAGGCGACATTATTAACATTGACATTACTGTTATCAAAGATGGCTATCATGGAGACACCTCAAAAATGTTTATTGTGGGCAAGCCAAGCGTTAAAGCCACAAGGATTTGTAAAATCGCCCAAGAATGTATGTATCTTGGTATTGATTTGGTTAAACCAGGAGCTCGTTTGGGTGAAATTGGTCAAGTGATTGGTGCTCATGCACATAAGCACAACTGCTCGGTTGTTAGAGATTACTGTGGTCACGGCATTGGGCTTGACTTTCATGAAGAGCCTCAAGTACTCCATTATGACAATGGTAAAACAAAACACTCTCTCATTCTTGAGCCAGGAATGACTTTTACTATCGAGCCAATGATAAACTTGGGTGACTACCAAGTCATCACTTCAAAGCTTGATGGCTGGACAGTGACTACTAGAGACTGGTCTTTGTCGGCGCAGTGGGAGCACACTATTTTAGTGACTGAAAATGCTCACGAAGTCCTCACTCTCAGAGAAGAAGAGAACAATTACACCTAAAGGGTATAAAAGTTATTAAATCAACTGCTATCGTAGCGATTAATTCAGCTATAGTTTGACTACCAAAGATCCGCTCTGTGGTTGTTATTAGACGGTCAGCTTGTGCTAAAATAGCACTTTTTTTATTCTTGCCTTTTAACTTGTGAAACACTTAAGAAATTACTTTATTTCTGGCCTCCTGTTTTGGATTCCGCTGGCGCTCAGCGTAATGGTGATCAAGTTCTTTTTAGAGCTGATTAATAGTATCGTGCCGCCTAAATACTTACCCGAAACATTATTAGATTTAGGTGCTAATATTCCAGGTTCTGGTATTTTTTGGGTGCTGTTAGTCATTCTTCTCACTGGTGTGATGGTAACCAACATTATCGGTCGAAAAGTTGTCGAACTTTGGGAAAAGGCCCTCAATAAAATTCCAGGATTTCGTGGTATATACGGCGCCTTAAAAAAACTATCCTCTACGATACTCAGCCCATCAAGTGAAAGCTTTCGCAAAGCTTTATTAGTGCAATACCCTCGTGAAGGCATGTGGACAATTGCCTTTCAATCTGGCAGTTATCGCGGTGAAGTGGAAAAAATAATCGGTGAAGAAATTATCAATATCTATGTACCAACAACACCAAATCCAACATCAGGCTTCTTTATCATGATGCCAAAAAAAGATGTCATTGAGCTCGACATGAGTGTCGACGAAGCATTCAAACTGGTTATTTCCACGGGTGTTGTTGAGCCTGATTTAATAGATATTAAGGACAAAAAATGAGAACACATTTTTGCGGCGAACTAAACAAAACCACCCTAGATCAAGAAGTCACATTATGTGGTTGGGTTAATAGAAGGCGTGACCATGGTGGTGTCATATTTCTTGACGTCAGAGATAAACGCGGTATTGCACAAGTTGTTATAAATCCTGATACGGTTGATACTTTTGCCATTGCTGAAAGTGTGCGTAACGAATTTGTACTTAAAATTCAAGGCAAAGTCATTGCCAGAGATGAGGCGATGATTAATAGCAAAATCCCAACAGGCGAAATTGAAGTTGTCGCTGCTGATATTGAAATCCTAAACACTTCTAAGCCAATACCATTTCAGCTGGATGCAACCGATACTTCTGAAGAGATAAGATTGAAATATCGCTACCTTGATTTACGTCGTGATGACATGCAAAAGCGCTTACGCCTTAGATCAAAAGTAACGCACTACATGCGTGACTTTATGGATAGCCATGATTTTTTAGATATTGAAACGCCTTTCCTAACCAAGGCAACGCCTGAAGGAGCAAGAGATTATTTAGTACCTTCAAGAACACACAAGGGTAGTTTTTTTGCCCTGCCTCAATCACCACAGTTGTTTAAACAATTACTGATGATATCTGGCTTTGAGCGTTACTACCAAATCGTCAAGTGCTTTAGAGACGAAGACTTGCGTGCTGACCGCCAACCAGAGTTTACTCAACTGGATGTTGAAACCTCCTTTATGGATGAAGGTGAAATCACAGGTCTAATGGAGCAGATGATTCGAGGATTATTTAAAGAAGCTATCAATGTCAGTCTTCCTGACGAGTTCCCAACAATCACCTTCACAGATGCGATGCGCCTGTATGGTGTTGATCGCCCAGACATGCGTATCCCTTTGCAAATGGTTGATTTAAATGAATTAATGCAATCAGTTGAGTTTAAAGTGTTCTCAGGCCCTGCCAGCAGTAACGATGGTCGTGTAGCCGCGATGAAAGTGCCGGGTGGTGCGACTATCAGCCGCAGACAAATTGATGATTACACCAAGTTTGTCAGTATTTATGGCGCTAAAGGTCTAGCCTATATCAAACTTAATGAAGACGGCCCTTCTTCACCAATTATCAAATTCTTAGGTGATAAGATCACCCAAAAAGTAATCAAGCTGACAGGTGCACAAACCGGCGATATTATTTTCTTTGGTGCTGACAAGGCCAAGATTGTTAATGAATCTTTAGGAAATCTTAGAGAAAAACTAGCAAAGGACCTCAATCTTTACGATAAACAGTGGGCGCCAATATGGGTGCTTGACTTCCCAATGTTTGAGGTTGAAGATGATGGCTCACTTAATGCTACTCACCACCCGTTCACAGCCCCAAGTGTTGACGCTGAGACGCTTATTAATAATCCTGGCGAAGCGTTATCACGTGCATACGATCTGGTTATCAATGGCTCTGAAGTTGGTGGCGGTTCGATTCGTATCCACCATAGTGATATGCAAAAAACGGTACTTAAACTGTTAGGAATTGACGACGACGAAGCGCGTGAGAAGTTCGGCTTCCTGCTCGATGCCTTAGAATACGGCTGCCCGCCACACGGCGGCATAGCTTTTGGTCTTGATCGATTGGTAATGATTCTCACAGGGGCGGACTCCATCAGAGAAGTGATTGCCTTTCCGAAAACACAAACCGCTGCATGCCTACTCACCAATGCACCAGCAAGTGTTCCAAAAAAACAATTACGAGAGCTCAACATCAAGCTTAACTTAGTAGTACAATCGTAGCTATGCAAACAAGAGACGCCATTAAAAAAGCTCTTAAGGATAATAACGCCCTATTAGTGGCGCACTATTATGTAAGCTCTGATTTGCAAATACTGGCCGAAGAAACCGGGGGTGTCGTCGCCGACTCGCTGGAAATGGCAAGATTTGGGCAGAATTGTGACGCAGACACCATTGTTGTTGCCGGTGTTAAATTCATGGGCGAAACAGCTAAAATTCTATCACCTGAAAAACGTGTGTTGGTTTTAGACGAGGCTGCCACTTGCTCACTCGATCTTTCATGCCCAATTGACAAATTCTCAGCATTTTGCGATGCACACCCTGATCACATAGTGGTGGTTTATGCTAACACTTCTGCACAAGTGAAAGCGCGAGCAGATTGGGTGGTGACTTCAGGCAGTGCGCTTAAAATTGTCAAATCTCTACATGAAGAGGGTAAGAAAATTCTTTGGGCGCCAGATAAGCACTTAGGGCATTATGTGGGAGCAGAGACAGGTGCAGATATGCTGATGTGGGATGGCGCTTGCGTTGTACACGAAGCATTTAAAGCTGAAGGCCTTGAAAGACTCATGAAAAAACTGCCCGACGCAGTGGTTTTGGTTCATCCAGAATCTCCCAAGGAGGTTATTGCACTGGCAGACGTTGTTGGCTCAACCACGCAATTAATCAATGCAGTTGCAACTATGGATGCCGACACTTTTATTGTTGCAACAGATAATGGGATTTTCCACAAAATGCACGAAGTAGCTCCAGAAAAAAAACTGATCGAAGCGCCCACTATGGGCGAAGGTGCGGATTGTGAATCTTGCGCACATTGTGGCTGGATGGCGATGAACAGTCTTGAAAAATGCTTAAGCGTTTTAGAAACCGGCAACAACGAAATTAAAATAGACGACAAGGTGATTGTAAAAGCACAATCCTCAATTCATCGATTACTCGAATTCACTCAATAAACTAGCTGCGGAGAAATAAGCTAATGTCAGGACACAGTAAATGGCATAACATCCAACACCGAAAAGGTGCACAAGATGCCAAACGCGGCAAAATCTTCACCAAGCTGATTAAAGAGATTGTGGTTGCTGCTAAAAGAGGTGGAGGCGTTATTGAAAACAATCCATCGTTGCGTGCTGTTATCGATAAGGCCTTGGCTACGAATATGAAGCGAGACACTATTGAAAACGCCGTTAAACGTGGCTCTGGCGATCTCGATGGTGATAATTACGAAGAAGTAAGATACGAAGGCTACGGCCTTGGTGGCACGGCTATTATGGTGGACTGCCTTACCGATAATCGCAATCGTACGGTTGCTGATGTGCGCCACGCATTTTCAAAGCACGGCGGCAATTTAGGTACAGATGGCTCTGTTGCCTACATGTTTAATAAACAAGGTTTTATTAGCTTTAGCTACGGTGAGGAAGACGCTATTATGGAAGTTGCGATTGACGCCGGGGCTGAAGATGTGATTGTTAATGACGATGGCTCAATTGATGTGGTAACTACCGCTGAGGATTTCTTCGCAGTGAAAGACGCACTCACTGATAGCGGCCTTAAGGCTGCACACTCTCAAATAACCATGGAGCCAGCCAATAGAGTTGATCTCAATCTAGAAGATGCTGAAAAATTCATGAAACTGATCGATCGCCTAGAAGATTTGGATGACACACACGAAGTTTATCACAACGCTGAAATTTCTGACGAGGTAATGGCACAGTTATGATTTCACTGCACTCGGGCATTCGAGCGCTTAGCAAATTTAAAGTAAAATCTCTGCAAGAAAAACTCTCAGAATCTGCGTCTGATATCACCCTGATGGGTGCGGAATTCATCCATTTTATCGATTCAACAACCGAGCTTAGCCTTAAGCATACTGCACAGATTAACAAACTACTGAATTACGCCCCTGCGGTTGATTACGCCGACTCTAGAGATCATCTCATCATCACCCCAAGACAAGGCACAATTTCCCCTTGGTCTTCGAAAGCAACAGATATTGCTCATCTTTGTGGCTTAAGCGAACTGCTTAGAATTGAACGAGGTATTACTTATTATTTTGATAAAGCGCTGAATCAGATTGAGAAAAAGCAAGTGCTCAGCGTCATTATGGATAGGATGACCGAATCTTTTCTTAAAGATACCAATGATGCACACTTACTTTTTGATGAGTTACCCCCGAAAACTTCCCAGAGCATTGATATTATCGGTGGCGGTAGAGCTGCACTTAAGCAAGCAAATATTACACTTGGCTTGGCACTGAGTGATGTTGAAATTGATTATTTAATTGAGAACTTTACTGCTCTTAATAGAAACCCCAAAGACATTGAGCTGATGATGTTTGCTCAAGCAAACTCGGAACATTGTCGCCATAAAATATTTAATGCCGACTGGATAATCGATGACGAAGCACAAGCTATCTCACTGTTTGGTATGATTCGCAATACCTACAAAGCCCATCCAGAAGGTTTGCTATCCGTTTATAGCGACAACTCTGCGGTGATGACAGGTTACGAATCTGAGCGTTTCTTTGCCAACAAAGATGGTGTCTACACTTCCAATAAAGAGCAAAAAGCGGTATTGATGAAGGTTGAAACACACAACCACCCTACTGCTATTGCACCGGATCCAGGTGCAGCGACTGGCTCTGGTGGCGAAATTAGAGACGAAGGCGCAACCGGTAGAGGCTCAAAACCAAAAGTCGGTTTATGTGGTTTCTCAGTTTCTAACCTAAAAATTCCAAACAATAAAAAACCGTGGGAAATTGACTATGGTAAACCAAAACAAATTGTCTCGGCACTCGACATTATGATTGAAGGCCCTTTGGGTGCAGCTGCTTTTAACAACGAATTTGGCCGACCAAACATCTGTGGTTACTTTAGAACTTACGAACAAAAAACCGAGAACAACCAAGTCAGAGGCTATCACAAACCCATTATGTTGGCTGGTGGCTTGGGCAATATTCAGGAAGGTCATGTTGAAAAAGGTTTGATTTCACACGGTGACAAACTCATTGTATTGGGTGGCCCTGGGATGCTTATAGGCCTTGGTGGCGGAGCAGCATCCAGTGTGGGTAGTGGCGAACAAAATGAAGATTTAGACTTTGCCTCAGTACAACGTGCTAACGCCGAAATGCAGAGGCGTGCACAAGAAGTTATTGACGCCTGTGCCAATCTCGGTGATGACAACCCGATTGTCTCAATCCATGACATTGGTGCCGGTGGCCTTTCAAACGGTGTACCAGAGCTCATCAATGACAGCGAAAAAGGGGCAATTTTAGAATTAAGAAACGTGCCAAACGACGACAAACAAATGTCACCAATGGAGATTTGGTGCAACGAATCTCAAGAGCGTTACGTGCTTGCTATTAATGGCGACAGTGTTGATTTGTTCAAATCTATTTGTGAGCGTGAACGCGCACCTTTTGCCATTTTAGGTGAGGCAACAGATGAGCGCCGTCTGAAGATGAGCGACTCTCATTTTAGCGACTCCCCTATCGACCTTCCAATGTCGGTATTGTTGGGTGCAACGCCGAGAACGTTGAAAAATGTTAGTTCGATTGTCAACAACGAATTAGAGTTTGACAGCTCAACAATCGAAGTTAAAGATGCGATTGATCGCTTACTCGCGCTGCCAACGGTTGCGAGCAAGAACTTCCTTATTACTATTGGCGACAGATCTGTTACTGGGCTGGTCGCTAGAGAGCAAATGATAGGCCCGTGGCAAGTACCTGTGGCAGATTGTGCCGTTTCTCTCTCTGACTATGTTGGTTATCAGGGTGAGGCAATGTCAATTGGTGAAAAAACGCCAATGGCGTTAAGTAATGCCCCAGCTGCAGCCAGAATGAGTGTTGGCGAATCTCTGACCAATCTTCTCAGTGTCTATATTGAAGACATTCACCATATTAATCTTTCCGCTAACTGGATGTGCGCCAGTGGTTTTGCAGGTGAAGACGCCAAACTTTATGAAGCGGTTAAAGCCGTTGGTATGGAATTATGCCCAGCACTCGGCTTAACCATCCCCGTCGGCAAAGACTCAATGTCAATGAGAAGCTCATGGCAAGATGATGGTAAGGAAAAATCGGTTACCGCACCCCTCTCCCTGATTATCACTGCTTTTTCAAAAATTCCAGATGCACGCAAACAAATCACACCGTTGCTGCAAAAAGAGACAGGCTCTGAGCTTCTATTAATCGATTTAGGTTTTGGCAAAAACCGCATGGGTGGCTCTTGTTTAGCGCAAGTTTACAATCAAGTTGGCAAAACGACACCAGATCTTGATAATACTAAATTATTTGGTAATTTCTTCTCAACGATTAACGAATTAAACCAAGCAGGCTTGATTGATGCGTATCATGATCGTTCAGATGGTGGTGCTATTATCACCATGCTTGAAATGGCTTTTGCATCACATTGTGGTCTGGATATAAAGTCTGAAAATATCATCAGTTCACTATTTAATGAAGAGCTTGGCTGTATCATTCAAGTCTCAATCGACAACAAAGCTCAAGTGCTTGATGCCCTTAATAAAGCCAGTCTTGGTAAGAGCGCAAGCGTAATTGCAACAATCAATTCTGACGACACCATTCGTATCTCTGATGAAAGTGGTGAAGTTTACAGTGAAAATCGCGCCACCTTGCAACAGCAATGGTCATCAACTTCGTATGAAATCTCAAAGCTGAGGGATAATCCAGCATGTGCACAATCTGAATACGATGAAATACTTAAGCCCTCAAAAGGCCTGATTATTGCCCCAAATTTTGATATCAATGAAAACATCAGCACACCGTATATCAATGTTGGCAATAAGCCAAAAATTGCTGTTCTTCGTGAGCAAGGTGTTAATGGTCACATTGAAATGGCTGCTGCCTTTAGCAAAGCTGGCTTTGAAGCGCACGATGTCCATATGAGTGATATCTTAAGTGGTAGAGTGTCTTTAGACATCTTTCACGGCCTTGTTGCTTGTGGTGGTTTTTCTTACGGAGACGTACTAGGCGCTGGCCGAGGCTGGGCAAATTCCATCCTTTACAACCCTCGCGCCAAAGACCAATTCAGCGAATTCTTTAATCGAGATGACAGTTTTACACTCGGTGTTTGCAATGGCTGTCAAATGATCTCTAACTTAGGCGAAATCATTCCAGGCGCTGAAAATTGGCCAAGCTTTGAGCGCAATGCTTCCGAACAATTTGAAGCGCGCTTTTTAAGCGTTGAAGTTCAAGAGTCCAAATCATTGTTCTTTGATGGTATGGCCGGTTCAATATTACCAGTTGTCACCGCCCACGGTGAAGGACGAGCAAGCTTCGCTTCAAGTGTTAATGAGAATGCAATTGGTATTAAATACGTCGACCACCAAGGCAATCCAACGCAAACGTACCCTCACAATCCAAATGGCTCAGATCAAGCAACTGCCGGTCTTTGTAATAACTCAGGCAGAGTGACAATTGTTATGCCACATCCTGAACGCGTGGTCAGAGCAATACAAAACTCATACCAACCAAGTGATTGGAGTGAAAGATCACCATGGATGCGAATATTTGAAAATGCTAGGGTTTGGGTTGATTAATTAACACCGACTTAAAATTTCTCTTTCAAATAGTTTTCATTGATTTAAAACTGAAATCTTAACGTGTTGCTAATAATTTTGGATTTTTTGAGAATGGCAAAAAAATATAACCAATCTAAATCAACTCGTACTATAATAAGGCTTCCTCAGGTGGGCTAGAATGATGCAAAAACCTAAGTTGAATTTAGATCCAATTTAATATAAAACTGGCACCCGACGAAGCGTGTTTACTTTAATCTTCCGTCAGAGTTATAGCTAAGTTCTCACCACTCTGGCATCGAACTTAGAAGCTATCGCGATTATGAAACTGCATGACACTATTAAAGGCGGTGTGTACGAAACACTTCCCACTACACACTATTTCGATTCTGCCATTTTTGAACGTGAAAAAACGCATATCTTCCACCGCTGCTGGCAGCTGGCAGGCCACGTTAGTGATATCCAAAATCATGGCGATTTTTTTGTTGCCGATATTTCGGGCAAATCGATCGTAGTGCTGCGTGGGATGGATGGCATTGTCCGTGGTTTTTATAATGTATGCATTCACCGCGGCCATGAATTGCTTGCCGGCAAAGGTTGCGTAAACCAGATTATCTGCCCCTATCATGCGTGGATGTATGATACTACTGGCCAGCTTCGCAATGTGCCCAATGGCCATGCCTTCCCTGGGTTAAATGTTGCAGATCACAGCCTGAACCAGGTGAATCTGAACATCTTCATGGGCCTTATTCTGATCAATCTCGACAAGAACGCAGTTCCTTTTGAAGAGTTTGCCAGTGATGCAGTACAGGAAATTAGGGAGCGCGTGCCCAACTTGGAATCCTATGTACATGTCGAACGCACCGAGCGTAATTCGCCAGCGAACTGGAAGATCGAAGCGGAAAATTTCAACGATTGCTATCACTGCCCGGTGATACATAGAACCTTCACCTCTGGCGTGATTGATCCCACAAAATACCGCACCCGAAAGCGTCCATATGGCATCATTCATGAAAGCCCGGTGCGCCCGGATGATCAGAAGTCATTTGGCTATAAGGCTGATGCCAATCGTAAAACCGATAAGTTTATTACCTGGTGGTTCTGGCCGCTCTTTGTTGTGCAAGTTTATCCGGGGGGTTATGTAAACACCTGCAGATGGCAGCCCATTTCACTGAATGAAACTAAGGTTGAAGTGGATTGGTGGATGCCGTCCAGGACCCTTGGCCCGGTGGATGTGGAAATCATCAAGCAGCACCGTGAGACCACCTTTTATGAAGATGGAGAAGTGGTGAAATCTGTGCAAAGAGGGCTCGAATCTGGTGGGTTCGAAAAAGGAATGGTAGTGGTCGATGCAACCTGTAGTTCTCTCTCCGAACACCCCATAGTTGCCTTTCACGAACATTATTTTGCAGCCATGGGCAACGGCGCTAATTGCACGTAATCTGCAGCAGTTCAGACTTGAAAAAGGGAGCGCTACCTATTTTTTATGTAATTAGGCGGGAGTGTTGCTTGCATTTCTTTCATATAAATTAGTTTACCTAATTTATAATTGATTTCGCAGTTGCCATACAGACTTATTCTATGAATTATCAAATCATTCGCTCTAAGCGCAAAACTTTGAGTTTACAAATCAATCAAGATGCAGAGCTTATTATTCGTGCACCATTACGTCTACCAGAAAAGGATATTCAGGCATTCGTTGTTGAAAAATCTAGCTGGATATCAAAAAGACAAGAAGAAGTTGAGTTTCGTGTTTCACAAAAATACCATTTTGAAGATGGGGAAATGCTTCTCTATCTTGGCAACACTTATCCTCTTACCATTTCATCAAGCAAAAACAGCCTTTCTTTTAACGGCGAAGTTTTCGAATTAAACGCCGATTGCGCTGATGCATCAACTGCGTTTAGAGGGTGGTGCAAACAACAATTTAGAGACATTGTCTTACCGAGAGTTGACTACTTTGCCAATAAGTACAGTCTTCAATTTCATGATGTTCGACTTAAAGCACAAAAGACCCTATGGGGCTCATGCTCAAGTGATAACAACTTGAATTTTAACTATTTGCTAATGATGGCGCCAATGAGCGTGATTGACTATGTGATTGTGCATGAGCTATCGCACACTGTCCATAAGAATCATTCAAATGATTTCTGGGGATTGGTTGAATCCATCTTGCCAGAGTATAAATTAGCAAAAAAATGGCTGAAAGAAAATGGTCACAAATTGAGACGCATATAGCCGTTTTCTATGAATAATATTAAAGTTTTTAGAATTTTATAAGGTGAATTTGGAAAATATTCAGTCATTTAGTAGAATCTAAACTCCTTTATATTTTCCTAGAATTCAACAACGCACAAGCGAAAAAGATACAATATTTATGCGTTGAATTTTTCGACCGCCTCTTCCATGGCCACTTTAAGTGTATCCATCTCGGCCATTTCGATAATAATATCACCACCACCAACAAGCTCAGAATTAAAGTAAATTTGCGGAAAAGTTGGCCAGTCGGCAAACTCCGGAAGATGCTGGAAAACCTCCTGATCTTCAAAAATATTAATAAAAGCAAATTCAACCTCAGTTTCAGCCAATGATTGTGACGCACGTGCTGAGAAACCACACTGTGGAAATTGAGGTGTACCTTTCATGTAGATAACAATAGGTGCACTGTCCACTTGTTTTTGAATTTTTTCTAATACGTCCATGACTTACTCCAAATATTAATTGCTGACCATTTTAATGTAGTGCTAACCAAAAAGCCACTATTGTTGCTTAATTGCTTGAGAAATTGTGTATTTCTGTCCTTGCTTTAGTTTCTTATAATTACCAAAGACCGACTTAAAGTTTGTTTTGATAAAGTCTCTCAGACCGTTAATGGTGACAAAGGTTATTTTCCCGCTCGGCTTTAACGCATCGAGTGCATCATAAAGTATGATGGAGAGTTGCTCTCGACCAACCTTGGCGGGCACATTAGAAATGATTTGATCAAATTTAAGATCGCTTGGTACTTGTGTAAAAGCATCAGAAAGATAGGCTTTGGCATTTGGCAGGTTGTTTAATTGTGCATTAATATTTGAGAGCTCAACGGCAACAAAATCTTTATCCACCATGTGTACTTCGCCCTCAGTGCAGTGTTTGGCCAGCGCAAGCCCAATAGGACCATAACCACAACCCAAATCTAGGCAAACATCACTTGGTTCAGCACCAATATACTTCATCAACAACAAGGTACCGTCATCAATCTCTCGCGGACTAAAAACCCCCCAGCGCGTATTAAAAGATAGCTTGTGGTTTAATAGGTTGGCCTCAATCGTTAAATCTTGCTTTAATTGTGAAATATCTTTGCTAGTATACATAAGAGGTTATAAGCAAGGCTTCTAATCTGGTAATTTAATCTTAAGTGCTTCTTTTCTTTCTTTAAAATAAAGCGATTGTATTTTAGCATACGCCTTATATTCCTCAATACCACCAACTCCGTTCACAATACTCTTAACCTCCTCAAAATTGCAAATATTAGAATTGTATTTCTCAATATATTCAAAAAACGAGGTTTTTACAATATTTTTCTCAGGATCGATTTTATGGTGTCGATAATTCAAATTAACATAAACAGACATAAAAGGTAAAGTGTCATTCATCGAGATATGTGTGGCCTGAAACTTGCCTTGAAAAAGAGCGCCAGATCTTTGATATTTCTTATTAAAATACTTCGAATATCCAGTACCAACCCTGTGCATAAATTTACTCACACCTTCATCTGTATTTGCTTTTAAAAGAATATGGTAGTGATTAGGTAACAAACAGTAACTAACTATCTCAACAAGCTTAGAAGCCTTGCTTCTAAGCTCTTTATATTTATTGAAATTCTGCATGTAAACTCCGCCGACCACTTCAGTTGAATTGAAATCACACAATCTATCCAAAAAGTACTGACTATCCTCAACATCTTGAAAGATAACCCTCTTGTCAACACCTCTATTATAAATATGATAATATTCACCAGAGTCTAATGTAACTTTCCTTACTGACATGCACAACATTATAACCTAATTTTTATCTTAGAAGCAAGGCTTCTAAGTTGTGGTAGAAAGTGGGTTATGCCTATGGCATCAATGTTGTATATGATGGGAAATGTTGGCCCACTTAAACATTAGACTTTGTTCTTGTTATTAAATTTTCTAATCAACACCTGAGTGGCGTCATCGCCAATATGCGCTTCACCGCGTGCACTTGCAAGCTGCATTTGTTTTTCTCTTTCACGATAACGACTCACTTGTGCATCGTCTTTCTTTCCAAAACAACGTGGACAAGAAACCCCTTTTTCGTAGTGCTCATGCAGCTTGTCTTCATCTGTAATAGGGTATCTGCAAGCATGACATTGGTCATACTGACCCTGCTCTAAATTGTGCTTAATAGAAACTCTGTCATCAAAAACAAAACACTCTCCTTCCCACATGCTGTCTGCTTCTCCAACTTCTTCAAGATATTTTAAAATACCACCATGCAGATGATAAACCTCTTCAAATCCTTGAGATTTTAAATAAGCAGTGGATTTTTCACAGCGAATACCACCGGTGCAAAACATCGCCACTTTTTTTTCTCGATATTGTTCAAGGTTTTGTTCTGTGTAACTTGGGAATTCTCTAAACGTTTCAGTGTTTGGGTTAATAGCCCCTTTAAAGCTACCTATTTCGTACTCATAGTTGTTTCGAGTATCAATTAAGACAACATCGGGGTCGCTGATTAATTCATTCCATGCGCTCGGTGCAACGTAAGTGCCAACCGAATACGTTGGGTCAATATCTGCAACACCTAAAGTGACAATTTCTTTTTTGAGCTTTACTTTAAGCCTTTTAAACGGTGTTTGCTCGCTATAAGACAATTTATGGTCAATCCTACCAAACCTTTCATCAGCTTGCAAGTAAGCCAATATTTTTTCAATAGCTTCCTGAGAGCCAGAAATCGTGCCATTGATCCCTTCTCTTGCGAGCAAGAGTGTACCTCTAGCATCAACAGATGCCATGAAGTCTTTTAGAGACTGCTGCATTTGTTCGAAATCATTGAGTCGAGCAAACTTATATAGAGCGCAAATGGTAACCATAGGTGGATTGAGTTTATTTCAGCGCTAATTTTACTAGCGAGTGGTTTTTATATCAACTATTTCATTAACTTAGCTCTCTTGCTGATTATTCAAAGGGTAGACGATTGCCAGTGAATGTCACAAGGGTATAATAGCTCTTTCTGCTTACAAGGCGCCCCCGATCAAGCAATTGACTATGCTCTCAGACATTCAAAATCCTAGCGATATTAAACACCTTGATTTTGATCAATTACAACAGCTTGCGGATGAGATTCGAGAATTTCTCATTGGAAGCCTTAAAAAAACAGGTGGTCACCTTGCCCCGAATTTAGGCACAATTGAGTTAACCTTAGCGATGCACTATGTCTTTGATACTCCTGACGACAGCTTTGTCTGGGATGTTGGACATCAGGCCTATACACACAAAATTCTGACCGGAAGAAAAGAGCAGATGTCGACCCTCAGACAAAAAGGCGGCTTGTCTGGTTTTACCAAAATGAGTGAAAGTGAGCATGACGCCTTCGGTGCTGGTCATTCATCAACCTCCATTAGCGCAGCCCTTGGGATTGCCCTCGCCAATAAACTGAACCAATCAAATAACACAGCTATTGCTATTATTGGTGATGGTGCACTGACCGGTGGTATGGCTTTTGAAGCAATGAATCATGCGGGTGATGTTGATGCCAATTTGTTGATTGTTCTTAATGACAACGATATGTCTATTTCCAAGAATGTCGGTGCTTTAAACAAGTATTTAACGCGACTTATTTCAGGAAAATTGTATTCGACAATGAAAACAAAGTCCTTAAAGTTGCTTGAAAGGATTCCTCGAATTCAAGAATTTGCAAAACGTTCTGAAGAGCACTTAAAAGGCATGATTTTGCCAGGAACACTTTTTGAGGAGCTGGGCATCGATTATTTCGGCCCAATCGATGGTCATGACATACCCACACTGATTAAGACATTACAAAATTTAAAAAGCCGGCCAAAGTCTAGGCTACTGCACATTATCACTACCAAGGGTAAGGGTTTAGAAAGCGCTGAAAAAGATCCAATTAAATTCCACGGTATTACGCCACCTTCAAGCTCAAGCAATTCTTTTCCAAGCTACTCTCAAGTGTTTGGGCGTTGGTTATGTGACACCGCTGCTAGTGACGAGCGACTGGTGGGGATAACCCCAGCAATGTGTGAAGGGTCTGGCATGGTTGAATTTTCAACAAGCTATCCAGAACGCTATTTTGATGTCGCCATTGCTGAACAGCATGCAATAACTCTAGCTGGAGGTATGGCAACAAAAAGCCTAAAACCAGTGGTGGCTATATATTCCACTTTCCTACAGCGTGGTTATGACCAATTTATTCATGATATTTCACTACAAAATTTAAATGTTATTTTTGCCATTGATCGTGCAGGCCTTGTGGGTGCTGATGGCGCAACCCATGCTGGCGTCTTTGATTTAAGTTTTTTACGGTGCATCCCAAATGTTGTAATAATGGCCCCCAGCTCCTCAAAGGAAATGTATGAGCAATTGAACACCGCTTTTTCGCTTGAAGGTCCAGTGTGCATTCGCTTCCCACGTGGAAAATCAGAAATTGAAAGTTACGCTTGTGACACACTACAAGAAATAGGCAAAGCCAATATTGTCAGAGAGGGTTTTGATGTGGCCATTTTATCATTTGGCGCAATGCTTTCTCAAGCACTTGAGGCTGGTGAAATTCTGGACGCTACCGTTGTTGATATGCGGTTTGTCAAACCACTGGATGAAACGCTTGTTAGCGAACTGGCGGCGTCTCATAAAAACCTTATCTCTATTGAGGATAATGTAGTATCAGGCGGCGCTGGCTGTGCTGTTGCTGAATTTATCCATAAAGACAAATTAAATATTGACCTTAATATTATTGGGCTTCCGGATGTATTTGGTGAACACGGAAGCCAAGAAGAGTTATATGAACTATACGGCTTAACTGTTGATAATATAGTCAAACAAGCCAGTAACTTATGAAAAAAATCTTACAACGATACGCGTCCCACCGTGCAAAAGTTAACCTAGGCTGGTTGGATAAGCACCTACACGACCCGTGCCTCTGGAACTGGAATAGGAAATCAACCTCGAAAGCCTTTGCCGTTGGTCTTTTTTGCGCTTTTCTGCCAATCCCCTTTCAGATGGTTGTAGCAGCCGTACTAGCTGTTGTTTTTTCAGCCAATATTTTGCTCTCAATTGCCCTTGTATGGGTCACCAATCCAATTACTATGGGGCCGATCTTCTACTTTTTATACAAACTAGGTTGCATTGTACTGGATACAAAAATTGATCCAAATTTTTCGTTTTCCTTGGATTACCTACAAGAAGTAATCACTTCGGGATTACCCGCTCTGCTGGTGGGGTCTTTTATGTTTGCTACAACGAGTGCAATTGTTGGATACACAGCCATTCAATGGATGTATCGTCACAAAGTTGTTAAGCGTATTAAGCGTTGGAAGAATCAGCGATTTGACGTCTAATATTGGCCTCTAGCGTGTCGACCAATGATTGATTGTCAACCTTGCTATTCGTTTGACCGTTAATGTAGAGTAAATTCGGTGCACCACCAACAACACCTACATTCACTTCTTTGGCTTCACCCGGACCATTAACAACACAACCAATCACAGCAACATCAATGGCTTGAGTAACATCCTCTAGGCGCGCCTCTAATTCATTCACAACCGAAATCATACCAACTTCTTGTCTAGAACAAGAAGGACAAGCGAACAGGTAAACTCATCTATGTCAAAGATGACGTAACTACAACGAA
>ERZ813253.202-NODE-202-length-23514-cov-3.832813_pt1 | contig 23514 bp, 18 predicted proteins | sample MGYA00520893_ERZ813253 | MGnify/ENA primary metagenome ERZ813253 (study PRJEB31669, sample SAMD00080414) | marine metagenome | biome: oceanic hadal pelagic zone biome; feature: marine hadalpelagic zone; material: sea water | place: Pacific Ocean:Izu-Bonin Trench...
ACCTGGCGCGATCCGCCGTCTCCGATGCGGTCTCCGAGACCGCGGAAGATGGATTGGAGCGAAAGGTGACGGTCGAGGTCGTTCACAAGCACGACGGCAGCAGCGTGACGACCTGGACGATCATCATGCTCGTGGTGCTCGGTCTGGCTGGAGGTGCTTGGGTGGTGTTCAGCGGCGGAGGTGATGGTGGCAGCATTCTCGGATTCGGAGGCGGGGGAAACTGCGGCGACGGAATCGACAACGATGGCGATGGGCGCATCGACCAGGCCGATGGTGACTGTTACGACGAGGTCAGCCCGAAGTGGTCTGGATACAAGGAATCACACAGCGAGGATGGTCGTAATGACCCGCCGGGTGGCCAATCCTGAGACATTTCGCTGTTCCCGAAGTGCCAAAAAGGGGACTGACCGGGGAGAATCGAGGTGATGACCTGGGGATGCCAGCAGAGCCTGTTCCGTGCAAGGAGGGTGACCACGGCAAGTTCGAGGTGAGCGTGCGCGACGGCCTGGCGCGCATCGGCCGCCTGCACACCGACACCCACATCCTCGAGACACCGACCCTGCTCCCGGTCGTCAACCCGAACATTCTCACTGTCACGCCGCGCGAGATGTGGGATGACTTCGGTATCAAGGGGTTGATCACCAATTCCTACGTCATCTGGAAACACGAGAAACTCAAACAACACGCCCTCGAGAAGGGGGTGCACGACCTGCTTGACTATCCTGGATTCGTGATGACCGACTCCGGCACCTTCCAGCAGGACGCCTACGGCGATGTCGAGGTCGAGCCGGACGAGATCGTCGCATTCCAGCGGGACATCGGGGTCGATGTGGCGACCATGCTCGACGTGTTCGGCAGGCCGGATGACGCGCGCGAACGATCGGAACACTCGGTGACGGAGACGGCCGCCCGCGCACCCGGCGCGCTCGCCGCCGCCGGAGACACGCTGTTGAACGGCCCCATCCAAGGTGGTCTGGAACTCGACCTGCGCGAGTTGTCAGCGCAGTTGATGGCCGCCCATCCGTTCGCCATCCACCCTGTCGGCGGCATCGTCCCGCTGATGGAGAAACGGCGCTACCGGGAGCTGCTGGAAGTGATTCTTGCCTGTCGCGGTGAGATCCCCATCGAACGTCCGGTCCACCTGTTCGGCTGCGGCCATCCGATGCTGTTCCCCGTGGCGGTCGCGCTCGGTGTCGACCTGTTCGACTCCGCCGCCTACGCCCTGTTCGCCCGCAATGGACGCATCCTCACCCCGACGAGGACTGTCAGGCTGGAAGGGCTCACGGAATGGCCGTTCGCTTCGTACCATCTCCACGATGTCACTCCTGCTCAGGTGAGGGCGATGGACTCCGATGACCAGACACGGCTGCTGGCCAAGCACAATCTGGAGGTGACCATGAGTGAACTTTCACGCTGTCGTGAGGCTGTCCGGGAGGGGACGATCTGGCATCTGGTGGAGGAGCGAGCTGCCTCTGACCCCGCACTCCTGGAGGCGGTCGAATGGCTGTTCGATGAAGGTGTCCAGCAGGCGCAGGGGAGGCTGATCGGGTCCTCTGCACCGATTCGAACCGGGGGTGTCCATTGGACTGAGTGGTTGTGCAGGCATCCGTGGGCGCTCTCAGCCCAGATGATCGCCGAGCGCTGGAAAGTTCCGACCAAGGATATCTACGGCGAGGCCATGAGCCCCAACGACTGGAAGGTAGTGCTCATCCATGGAAGGGCGCCACCTTGGCGGGATTCGATCGGTTCGCTGGTCAAGGCACTGCTCAAGCGCTGGCCGCACGTGCTCCCGCTGGTCCATACGCCGTTGGGCATCATTCCGTATGCGCTCGAGGACCTGAACCCGTTCGCGCATGTGCAAGGTCCGAAATCAATCTGGGATCTCGACGTGCAGCAGGACACCGAGGAGTTGGTATCGTGGCTCGGAACACTGACCGATTCAGACCCTGAGGGGTTCCAACCGCTGTTCGTGGATGCGCGTCGGCCGCAGACGGAGATTCTGGAGGAACTCGCGGCAGAACTGGCGCCGTCCGTGCGCATCGCCGATGCGTCCATCGATGCTGAACCACCGAGCGACGAGTCGATCCGCGACCATCTCGACCGGTGCGCGGCGCACGCCAAACTGATGACACTGTGCAATGTCGAGGCGGAGGTGGCGGATGAGTTCCTGGCAGGATGCTCATTCGTCCGGAATCGCCGCGGCCGGGTGAAGAACATCTGTGCCTCCGATGGGGCGCACGTACTCTCCCCACGGCTGTCGGATGGCGGACTGAGCCTGACCCTCGAAGGAGCGCGCAGACTGCATGCGCGGAACCGCACGTCCAGTTTCACCATTCACGTGATCGGTGAGTCGGGAGAAGGCGCTGACGAGGACATGGACATCGTGATCGAACATGGGCTGCCCACCGTCGTTGTCGAGGAGGGTGCCGAGGAGTTCGTCCGCAAGGGCCGTAGCGTGATGCATTTCTCGGTGCTGAAGAGCACCGGTGCGCTGCTGCCTGGCCTTCCATGCGTGATCACCGACGAGTCGGGTGGATTCCTGGCCCATGGGGTCGCGAAATGCACGGATTGGGAGGCTGCAGCGTTCCAGAAGGGAGTCGCCGTCAAGGTCAAGGAAGGCGCCCGGGTTGACGCTTCAGCAGCATTCCCGGCTGCGAGCCAGTCGGGGGATGATTGAAGGCTGTTCGGCCGAATCACGCCTCCAGCCCGTAGGGCCGGAGGCGTATGCGTGGGCGATGAGATTATCATCGAGACGGACAAGCTGACGAAGAACTACGGTCCGCATGTCGCCCTGGATGCGATCAGCATCAGCATCAAGTCGGGTGCGACCGGATTGCTCGGTCCGAACGGGGCTGGCAAGAGCACCCTCATCAAGACGTTGCTCGGCCTGATCCAGATCACATCGGGCGACGGCAAGGTGCTCGGATACGATGTCAGGACACAGGGAGACCTGATTCGCCAGCGTATCGGTTACATGCCTGAATACGACTGCCTGACCCCCGGACTCGAGGCGATCCACCAGGTCCGCTACTGCGGTGAACTGATCGGGATGAACCCAGAGGTGGCTATGCAACGAGCCCACGAGGTGCTGGAATACGTCGGGCTGCGTGACCAGCGCTACCGGGAGATATCCACCTTCTCCACCGGGATGATGCAGGCGACCAAACTGGCATGCGGAATCGTCCACGACCCCGAACTCGTCATCTGCGATGAGCCCACCAACGGCCTCGACCAGTCCGCGCGGAAGTTCATGCTCGACACCTTGTTCCAAGTGGTCAAGCAGGGCGGACGCTCCATTCTGATGAGCAGCCACCTGATGGACGATGTCGAGCGCATCTGCGACCGCATCCTGATGATCCATGAAGGTCGCGTCATCGCCCAAGGGCGCATCGATGACCTCAAGGCGATCGACCGGGAGATCGAGATCTCGGTCTGGGGGGGGGCTTCGCGGATGGAGCAGGTTCTCTCTGATTCCGGCTTGAAACCGCGTCGCTCGGGCCGCGTCATGCGGGTCGTGAGGGTGGACGATTCGACCTACGACCTCATCCTCGAATGCGCTGTCAAGGCCGAGGTGCAGGTGCGCAAGATGGAGGACTACGAACCCTCGTTGGAGGATCTGTTCATCGTCATCATGGAGCGACTCGGATACGGTGTCAAGACATCAGCCGACCTGCTCGGGCAGACCCCCAAGGGCCGCGATATCGCTCCGGCCAACCGTTCGCTCACTGGAGGTGAGGCGTGATGGATGACGACATGTCATCGATCGACGACCTGTTCGACGAGTTCGATTCCGAGGTGCAACGGAAGAAGGAGAGCAGCGGCAGCGGGACACCTGCGGACGCTGCGGCACCACCTCCCCCACCTGCTCCAGAGGCTGAACCGGCATCGGAGACTGCTCCGGACGCGCCGGCGACGGAGACCGAGTACATGGGGCAGGCTGGGCTCCAGGTGACCGGCCAGGCGCGGCTGGAGGCGGCGTTCGGCTCGGGCGAGGGAGACGAGTCGGCGAGCGCTCAGGTCGCTCAGGTGGCGTCGTCAGCGACTGGCGGCACCATCTTCCACCAGATCTACCGACCGTGGCGCGGTGAACTCAATCCACGCTGGATGCGCAACTGGGCGATCCTGCGCCACCACATCTACGGACTGTTCTCCAAGGGGCATCGTCCCTACCCGCTGATGACCAAGCTGGTCATCTTCGGCGTGTTCATCTCCTCGCTCGCCGATCTCGGCTTCATGGCGCTCGGCTCGATCACCGGAGCGGAGGAGATCGAACGGATGTTCGGCATCAGCCGCGGCAACCTCTACGGACACGTGCTCGCCTTCTGGTTCCGCAATGCCTGCTCCTATCCCATCGTGACAGCACTGATCATCGGGGGAATCATCAGCGAGGACCGGCAGCACGGAACGAGCGCGCTCTACTTCTCGCGACCGATCAACAGACGTGACTATGCGATGATGAAATTCCTGTCTGTGGCAATCATCCTCGGAGTGATCATCATCTTCTCGCTGTGCATGTATTACCTGGGAGGGATCCTCGTCAACGGTGAGGGTTGGTCCTACCTCATCGACACCTCAGGGATGTTCCTCGCCGCCCTCGCCGCCGCCTTCCTGCTCGTGTTCACCTACACCAGCATCGGGCTGGCGCTCTCCTCTGTGAGCCAAGGTAAATTCTTCCCGGCCGTTGCCTTCCTGGGCATCATCCTCGGCACCAAGCTGGTCGCCTTCCTCATCTCGACGCTGTTCGACCGCAGTGCCATCTACCTGATCTCGCCCTACGACAACCTCGCCCATGTCGGCCAATGGATGATCGGGGTGAACTACACCTACGACCATCCCGCCGTCTGGAGTCTGGTGATGCTGCTGGTGATGAACGCCATCTCGCTCTACGTGCTCTCGGCGCGCGTCTCCTCGCTGGAGGTGACCCGCGAATGATTCCGGACATGTCACAGGTCGGCAGGCCGACCGATGAGGGGTGGGCTCCCATCCCGGAAGCACCGCATGTGATGCTCGAGGGGGTCACCAAGGTGTATGGCGAGGTGATCGGCCTGAACGATGTCAGCCTGGCTGTGAAGGGTGGCGTGACTGGAATCCTGGGGATGAACGGGGCGGGCAAGTCGACGCTGTTCAAGCTCATCGTGGGGCGGCTGAAGGCGAGTCAGGGGACGGTGCGTCTGTTCGGGACCGATCCATGGAAGAACCCCGCTCCGTATGCCCGCGTCGGCTATGTCTCTGAGTCCGAGCAACTCTACGATTGGATGACCGGGCTCGACTTCGTCACCACCCTGGCACGGCTGTTCGGCTACACCCGGGATGAAGCGAAGGAACGGGCGCTGCACGTGCTCGACTTCGTGGGGCTGGCGGATGTCGCCAACAAGCAGATCGGCAAGTACAGCAAGGGGATGCGCCAGCGGGTGAAGATCGCCCACAGTCTGGTGAACGACCCTGACCTGATCATCCTCGATGAGCCGCTGGCGGGTTGTGACCCGTTGGCGCGCACGACGGTGATGAACGTCGTGCGGGAACTCGGGGCGATGGGCAAGACAGTGCTCGTCAGCAGCCACATCCTCAGCGAGATCGAGCGCATCACCGAGCAGATCATCATCCTGCACAACGGTCGCTTGTTGGCGCTGGGGAACCTGCATGCGATCCGCGAACTGCTGGACCAGCACCCGCACCGCATCCTGCTGCGCACCGACGATCCGCGCAAACTCGGCACCGCGTTCCTGCCGCACAGGGATGTCTACGGCGTGCGCTTCCCCAAACCGGACGAACTGGTGATCGAGACGAACGATCTCTCCAGCGTGCACAAGGCGCTGCCGGCGATCTGCATCGCCAGCGGGGTGCGCGTGACCGCGATCGAGAACCCAGATGACAATCTGGAGTCGTTGCTGGGATACCTGATGGAGGGCCGCTCATGATTCCGGAGCCACCTCCGGACACGCCGATGCCCGACGCGCTCGAGAAGCAGTTGGCTGACGTTCGGCCGCGGTTTGAGGAGCCGGCTGCCCAGGAGCCGGCTGCCCAGGCGCCGGCTGGCAGAATAAGCCAGATGCAGGCGCAGGCGGCGCAGGCCCTGCGCCCACTCACCAACACGGTATGGAGCAAGCTCGACCGCAAGGCGACCGCGATCGCCGAGTTCACCCTGCGGCAGTACCGCACGAAGAGCTCGACCTGGGTCGTGCTCGGCATCGGCCTGCTGTTCGTGACGATGGTGCTGATGTTCTACGCCGAGGCGATGGCCACCGGATTCGAATCGTGGGACAACGATGGCGACTCTGAGGACTGGGACGGTGACGGCTATCCGACAGGCCAGGAGCGCCGCTACGGGACCAGCCCGTGGGACGCGGACGACCATCCCGACCCGGCGATGGTCCCTCCCGACCCAGCATCGGCGTGGATCGACGAGGACCCGCTCGACTTCGACGGTGATTTCCGCAACTCGAACCAAGGATTCGACGATGATGGCGACTGTACCGGAGAGGGCTGGAGCGACCCGAACTCGCCCGACCTGCCAAGCCGAAAGGACCGCAACGGTGACGGTCACCCATGCAACGTCTACTACCGGATGAACGCCTCGACCGGGATGGTCTACGCAATCATCGGAGACCCGAACGTCGATGAGGACCCGAACGAGTCCGTCTTCCTGAAAGAGGCCCTGCACCGCTCGTTCCTGCTCGGTTTCGGGAAGGTGGGATTCACCTTCCTGCTGGGTATCTTCCTGCCGCTGTTCCTCGCCACCGGGCTGGTGCGCGACGAGATAGAGCGGGGCACGATGCACTACCTGCTCGGCAAGCCCATCGCCCGCGCCGAGGTGCTCACCTATCGGCTGCTCGGATACGTCACCTTGACCTGGCCCTACGTCACCGGGTTGGTCGTCATCAGCGCCATCGTCTCTGGTCTGCTCGCCCCCTCCGACGGTTTCTTTCGCTGGCAGGACCTGACGATCTGGCTCGGTGTGCTGGTCGCCTCTTGGATGGTGCTGCTCGCTTACGGTTCGATTTTCTGCGTGTGTGGACTCGTCTCACCGAAGTACGGGGTCTTCATCGCCATCGGATTGGGTGTGTGGGAGTTCCTGATGGCCATGCTGTCGCTCGTCGACCCGACCTTCCCGCTCACCTATCTGTCGATATCGCACTGGGGCATCGAGATCATCAACTGTGCCGCGCTGCTCGCCTATCCCGACATGATATGGATGATCCAGGTATCCGAATTCTACGGGTTCGGTGCCGACATCGCGCTACAGGTGTTCTGGTCGCCTCCGAGCGCGGTGAAGGGCAGTCCACTCGGCTCGTTGGTCGTGTCGTTGTTCGTGCTGACTCTCTACACGGTGTTCGCGCTGTTCATCGGTCAGGCGATGTTCAAGCGGCGCGAACTCGGTTGACTGGGGTTGGTTCTATGGTGGTGGCAACCGATCCGAAAGCGACTCCCGCTCACTACGAGGGGGACCTGTCCTCACTGTGGCGGCTGGACACGCTCGAGCCGCTGCAACGTCTCTCCTGGTGGTGGTGGTGGTGGCTGGTGCTGCTGCCCGATCCGCGCCACCCGGGCCGGACACAGCAGTTGATGGTGCTGTGGTCGACCAAGGACACTGAGCGCATCTGGGTGAGCGGGCACGACTGGCATGCCGGGGGGAGGACTCGTGTCGACGAGCACGGGGGAATCACCTTTCCCGGGATGGTCGCTTCCTGGTGGTACGACGGAGAGCGGATGCACGAGCCGCTCGTGCTGCGCGAGGCGCGCTTCTGCGCGCTCGATTCGGCGCATCCCCTGTGGCCACAGAAGGGCGGTGCGGGCACTGGAGATCCTGCCGCGGCTGGTGCTGCAGGAGGCGGCGGAGCGGTGCTGCCGCTGCTCAGCGATGACCTGTCGATGGGCCTCGCGGACGACCGAAGTCATTTCTGGCTGACACTGGAGGCGGATGAGGCGGCGGTGGCGAACGGCGCTCCGGCGCGGTTCGACCTGCGCATGACACCTTGGAACCGGGCCATCTCAGGCGTGGAGTATTCGCACAACGAGTTCAGCCTCGGCATGGGCTATGACATCCTGCGCATCCACGGAAGCGAGTGTACCGGCGAAATTGGGGGTGAGCCGGTCACGGGTACCGCCTACTTCCAGAAGGTGTGCGTGCAGGCGCCGTCCATCCCGTGGTTCTGGGGGATGCTGCACTTCTCCGATGGCTCCTACCTCGACTGGTTCCTTCCGCACGCCTCGTTCACGCTCACCGCCAAGGACGACCGGCCCTGGAAAGCGCGCGATTTCGCCCGCCTGCCGCTCAAGGGACAGGGCCAGTGGAAGGATGCCGGGCGCCAGCGGACGGAGCAGTTCGCCCGCTGCGAGGTCGAACTGCTGGAGGTGGTACCGGGCGAGGGCGTGCCCGAGTTCGACGAGGATGGCAATCCGCTTCCTTGCTTCCACGTGCGCGTGTGGAACGGGCGCACGCAGATCGGCCTGCTCGCGCGCGCAGTGGCCCGGGCGCACTGGACGTTCGACCAGCCCACGCGCGCGTGCATGACCAGCCACTTCACCTACAACGAGTATCCACTGGAGATCGACAGCATCACAGTGCTCGACGAGCGCGGTGTGCGCACGCTCGAGGACTGGGAATGGATCCATGGCAACGCGGAGCACAGTTGGGGCCTGCTGCACTGATTCCGTTCTAGAATTGTATTAAATACGGAGTTATCCGAGTCCAAGCAGTAGGAGGCCAGCGGCGTGGGTGATGGTTCGGTAGTGGAGAAGATGCAGGGGAAGATCAACCCCGAGAGTGTGAAGAAGAAGTTCGACATGACAACCAATGAGACAGCGTATTATGCATGCAAGCCGACAATGCTGGCATTCTCGGCCAAGTACATCCTCTGTGTCATGATCCTGGTCGTCCACCTGTTCTTCTGGTGGTCCGACGGGGCGGATCTCGGAGATGACACCAACGGATTCATTCAATTGTTGGTTTCTGTCGCCGGTTGGTTGGGCATCGCCGGTTTCGTCTTCATCATGCTCATCGTGACCTGGTTCAATCGATTCATGAACTGGTCATCGAGCAGTGGCTGGTACACGACTTCGATGCTGATCATCACCATCACCCCGGGCATCTTCGTGATCGAGGATGTCATCGTCACCGTCTCCGGCTGGTTCGGAGCAGAGTACGCCGGGATGCTGCCATCATGGGACAATTCCTGGTTCCTGATTCTCGGTTTCGGCTACTTCGCCATCATGTTGAGCCTGACCATCTGGTACAACCGCGCGTTCAACTACGCCATCAGCGACAGGACGATCTACCTGAAGAAGGACTTCATGCTCAACCACACGCTGCACAACATCCCGCTGGCGGACATCAACAACCTGAAGCTCGACATCCCATGGTACGGGCGCATCCTTGGGTTCGGGACCGTGAACATGCTCACCGCCAGCGGCTTCGGGGTCCGCCATGAGTCGATCTCGATATCCACGGGAGGCGCTGTCGACACGGTGACATCCGCTCAATCGGGGTTCCTGCGCAAGATGCTGCGGCTGTTCATCGTGATGATATCGCTGCAGCGCACGCGACAGGACATGGACACCTCTGAACCTGAGGATTGCCTTTACGGCGTTGCGAAACCAATGGAGGTGTACAAACTGGTGAACGAGTTGATGGTGCAGCGCGTCGACCAGATCCACACCACCAGTGTTGCCCATGACGAGCCAGCGGTCGAGCAGTCGCAGGCAGAGGAAGCCGCGTCTGAAGAGACGCTCAGCGACTTGGTGGATTGATTGGGTCAGTCCGAGCGTGGGCTTGATATCGAGTGGACGTGGAGCGAGTTACAGTCGGAGGGGTTGAGATGAGCGAGGCGAAGATGCAGCAAGCGGCCGAAGCGATGGCCGGCGGGGATTTCGTCGCTGCGATGGCGTTCTTCGACGAGGTGCGCGAGGCCGACGACGACAACGCCGATGCGCACTATGGTTGGGCGGATGCTGCGTTCATGCGCATGACCATCGACATGGAGGAGGATGTTCCCGCAGCGCTCATCATGCGCGGCTACAAGCGGGCGATGGACCTCGATGAGGAGAATCTGGAGTATGTCGCCGGCTTCGCCGGCTTCTGCCTCGACTGTGGACGTCTGCCGATGGCGGTCAAGGAGTATTCCCGACTGCAGAAGATGGCCGAACTGCAGGAACTCGACGTCAATGACATGCTCTACGAGGCGGCTGCACGCCTGGTCGAGGCGGTCGAGCGCCTCGACCGCAGGGCGCCTGCAGCCCAGCCCCTGCTCGCACAGGCGCTCGGATGGGCGGTCGCAGGCCTAGGATTCACCCCCGAGGAAGCGGCGGCTCTGCTGACCGGAGATTGAGTCGAGAGGGTCTGATGACCTCTGACGTGGTGACGGTCGCATTCGCGCTCGGATATCTCGGCGATTCGTTCCATGGGAGTCAGGTGCAGCCTGACGTGCGGACCGTCCAAGGCGATCTCGAGGCCGCGCTGTCCGCACCCGGGATAACCGCCACAGAGTCCGCGCGGGTCCGCATGTCGAGCAGGACGGATGCCGGTGTGCACGCGCGCATGAACGTGGGCTGCTGTGAACTTCCAGCCGTCGTGTGGGCTGACATCGGCGAAGATGGCTTCATCCGCGTGATGAATGACGGACTCGACGAGTCGGTGGTCTGGGCGGCGACGGAGGTGGAGCCGGGCTGGAACCCGCGACCTGCACTGCGCCGCACCTACCGCTACCGGCTGGAGGCGCTGCGCGGATGGAACAACGAGATCTCGGAAGAGGAGTTGTCCTCGGTGTTGTCCCTGTTCATCGGGGAGCATGATTTCACCGCCTTCGCGCGCATCGAGGAAGGGCGCTCACCCGTGCGTTGTGTCGAGAGTTGTCAGCCGTGGTCCGAAGCGGGACGTCCGGTCGGGTTCGAGATCGCTGCCGAGTCGTTCCTGTGGAACCAGGTTCGCCGAATCGCCTGGGCGGTGGTGCGCGTCCTCGCTGGCGACCTGTCTGCAGCGGCAGTCAGTGAGGCGCTCGCTGCTGGGGAGGTGCGCTCCGACCTGGGCGTCGCGTCGGCGCGCTGGCTGACGCTGTGGTCCATCGAGCATGCGCAAGCGGTGTTCGATTCCGGGGTTGTGGAGGCGGGCGACCTGCTCTCCGCTCCACCGGCAGATGCTGACGAGCGAGAGCATCGGATGTGGCAGGCGACCGCCGAGATGGAGCAGAAACTGCTGCTCAGGCGCTGCTGGATGCAGGCACTGAGCACGAGACGATGACCCTGTCACCGTCCGTCAGGTCCAACGCTTCGCGCAGGAATGCGGCGGCGATCACCTCCATCACCGCCACGTGACGGGTGAGGTCTGGGATCAGGACCGCGCAGTCGAGGCGGTTCTGCTCATCGTCTTCGCGGGCGATGTACCCGAGGAACGCCGTGGCTCCTCCGAACGAGCGCCCATCGCGTTCGAAACCATGGATTCGGTGGGCTTCGATGTAACTGACATCGAGTTCCGCAGCCTCCTTCCTGACCCGCTCATCCAGTTCCTTCGATTCCATGCCCGCGGCATTCCGGAGGGCCGCGAAGCGCACCAGGGACTCGCCGGTCAGGTCGACGTTCAAGGTGCCCGGCCAGGCTCCGATTCCGAGCACCTTCTTGAACTGCTTCTGATAGTGCGGCTGAGCCATGAATATGTGCGCCCTGCCAAGGCCACTGCTCACCTCGCCGGAGATGTCCACGGCCTCCCCGAAGGGCTCCTGTTTATCCAAGATTCCGTGCTGTTCCACTGAATGTCAGATGGTGAAAGTCATCGGTTGGCGACCGATCTCCCAGCCCAGCGCGCGCAGGTGAGCGGACTCGGCGCTCTTCTCCTCGTGCAGCGGGTTGCTGTGGTTGAGGTGGATGAAGATGACCTGCGGGTCCCCGGGTCTGCGGTTGCCGAGCAGTTCAAGCGTCTCCTTCACTGGTGGATGGCCGATCTCGCCTGCCTTGCCACCCAGTTCAGAGGATGACCAGAAGGTGCCGTCGAGCAGCACGATGTCAGCCCGGAGCGAGCGGAACCACGCCCGCGGGTCGTCGGCTCCGTGGATGTCGAGCGTCATCTCCCAGGAGTCGTGGTCGGGCAGGAACAGCAGGCGGCGGTTCTCGCCGGCGAGCAGGAAGGCGTGCGTGTCGGTGTGCTCATCGCGGTGTGGAACCTGGATCGGGGTCACCGTCAGGCTGGGCATGATCTCGACCGGAACATCGGTGGAGAATGGCTTGGGTGAGAGATGTCCGTCGGCGATGAGGGGCCGCCACATCGGGTTCGCCTTGACGAAGTCGAGCATCGACTGAGAGGTGTGCAACGGGATGTTCTGGACTCCCCACGCTTCGCAGCCGAACTGTCCCAGACCCTCGACGTGTCCGAGATGTCCGTGCGTCAACCAGATGGAATCGAGTTTGTCCAGTGGCCCGCCATCGGCGGTGGCCCACAGATCCAGCTGCGCGGAGAGCGCTCGCGTCGCCTCGAACAGGTGCCTGCCACCGCGCCCGTCGGTGACCCCGAGCGCCACCGGATGCCGCGTGCGCACGATCCCGCCGAACTGGTTCATGCAGCAAGCGGCTGTGCACCCGGGCTGCGGCACGCCGCCGTCCTGCGCGGTCCCGAGCAGCGTCACGGACGTGGCTGCCATCGAATGATGGATGAGGCGTTCCACACATCATCCAACCGGTGAACGGCCGAGGGCGGAATTGCCAAAGGGCTGAAGCCTCAACCGGAGGCCGAATGAGGTGCCAGCGTGGCTAAGGACATCCCGTGGATGAGCGAGCGTTACGCCGAGTTGACCAGCCTGAACCTGCAGTGGGAGCCTCCCACACTGGAGTCGGCTTCCGAGGCGGAGTGCATCGTCGACGGCCAGCGGCTGATCATGTTGTCCGCCAACAACTACCTCAATCTGACGACCCACCCGAAGGTGGTCGCGGCGATGGTGGAGGCGACCAAACTCTACGGCGCCGGAAGCGGCAGCGTGCGTGCTCTGAGTGGCACGATGTCCATTCATCTGGAGGCGGAGGCGAAGGTGGCTGAGTTCAAGGGCGTGGAGGCGTCGCTGATCTACTCCTCGGGCTACGCGGCGAACGTCGGGCTGATCCCCACCCTCGTGCGCGGCAAGGATGACGTCATCATCTCCGACCAGCTCAACCACGGCTCGATCATCGATGGCGTGCGGCTCACCAAGGCGTCACGGGCGGTCTACCCGCACAATGACATGGCTGCGCTCGACCAGGTGCTGCGTGACCACTCCAAGAGCGAGCGCAAACTGATCATCACCGACGGTGTGTTCAGCATGGACGGCGACAAGGCCCCGTTGGACATCATCACCGCGCTGGCCGAGGAACATGACGCGATGGTGTTCGTCGACGACTGCCACGGCGAGGGGGTGCTCGGAGATGGTGGGCGTGGCATCGTCGACCATTTCGGCCTGCAGGGGCGGGTCGATTTCGAGATCGGCTCGTTCTCCAAGGCGCTCGGTGTGCAGGGCGGCATCGTCGCTGGCTCCGAGCAGATACGCACTCACGCGTTGAATCACTCCCGCTCCTGGCTGCTCTCTGGAAGTCAGCCCCCGGGTGTGGCGGCGGCGCAGAAGGCGGCCATCGAGGTGCTGATGGAGGAGCCTGAGCACCATGCGCGGCTGTGGGCGAACACCGACCGCTTCCGCAAGGAGATGGAGTCCCTGGGATTCGACCTCGGACTTTCGACGACACCGATCATCCCGGTGATGTGCGGGGAGTCGGGGACTGCCAAGGCGCTGGCGAATTCTCTGCGATCAGCTGGCGTGCTGGCGAGCGCGATCGTCTTCCCGATGGTCGCCAGAGATGGTGCACGGGTGCGCAACCAGTTGTCAGCGGGGCTCTCCGACGAGCAGTTGGAAACGGTACTGATCGCCTACGAGGCGGCGGGTAAGGCTACGCAACTCATATGATACGACCTCACCCACAGCCCTTCGCCATCAACCGATTGCATCCAGAGTGAGCAGGCACGGATGTGCAGCGACCACTCTCAAGCTTGCTTGGTCGATCCACCTTGGGGGTTCTGCCGGGTGCTCGCCTTCTGATTCAAGCCAGGCACGGGGTCCGTCTGCGACTCAGGTATTCTCTTCACCACCGTCGTCGGTCTTCTCGGTGATGATCCCTTCATATCCAGACCAATATGAATAGACGGCGGCATAGAGTTCGGTGTCTTCGTTCTGCCCTGTACCTCCAAGTGATCCTCGTGTTATGGCTGTGATCGTCACCGTCCAGGTGTACATCATCGAGTCATTGGTGTATTGGAGGCCCGCCTCGTGCGCGTTGCGCGCCTGCACATCGTGGGTGCCGTCATTCGAAGAGTCGTCACCGATGTCATGGTACCAGCTCCAGAAGTCCTGGCACTGTTCATCCTCGATGAGGATGTCCTCTCCGAACTCCTCAGGCACGTCGACTTCGATGCGAATGCTGTCCGTATCTTCGCCGATCGGATTGTTGTCGCCGAAGCCGCCGACGTTGTCCGAACAACCAGCCTGGAAATGGATGAAGGTGACGTTATCCACCGACTGGGCCGGCAGTTCGATTACCAGAACGTGCGACTCTCCGTCTTGGAGGTTACCATCCATCGCATCGTCCCCATCCTCGTCATTCAGGTCCACCTCGTACACCTTCAGAGCGGGTGGACCGACATCTCCCGAAGTCTCTAGCGACGCGCTCAGGGTGCCGCCGGCTGAGAGCGTGAGCGCGAGCATCATCATAGCGACCCCCATCGCTACCCTTCGTTCGGTCGCGGAGGGACCGCCGAGCCAGTCATCCGCTCGGTACGGTCCGTGCATCACGACTGGTGCCAGCCGGAGGAGAGCGGGGGCGCGCGAACTTCGCACAGCCTCATGCACACCGGTCAGCGTCAACAATCCTGCCACCAGTGCCAAGCTCCCAGCGAGGCCGGCCGCGATCAATCCCCAGCCGGGGGACCAGTTGAGCACCACCTCTGGTGAGACCCCCGGGACATCGGATTCGAGGACTCTGCCCGTACCGTGTCCATACGGTCCGGGTGCGACGTTGGATGACCAATGAACTACGACATCGTCCGATGGTGTCAGACCGATGACGTCGACCGCAGCAGCGGGTCCGAGTTCCCCAAGGGCGCCGCTGGACGCGGTCGCCATCACCCAGCCGGCGAGCAGCAGCGAAGCGATCAGCCACACACGACCGGGTCCGAGACGGAGACGGAGTGCTTTCGGAAACAGGGTCAGAACGAGTGGAATCGCCAGTAACAACCCGCCGAGGATCATCGGCCGCATCCGGTCGGAAATCGCCTCATCTAGATGACTGATCCCAATTGAACCATCCTCCGTGGAACTCGAATCGCTCGCTTCCGTTCCAAGAACGGAGTGGTTGTAGAAACTCGATCCGAACAGTCCCGCATCCCAAGTGAACTCGTAGAGTCGGTCTTCCCCTGGTCCGTCTTCGCCAGGTTCCGCTGCCACCGCCCATGATTGAGTGAGCGTGGCCCATGGCAACAGCAACGCCATCACGAACAGGAGCATCGCCAGAAGTGCGAGCGTCGTCGGCAGAAGGCTCACCCAGTCGCGTACCCACGAGGATTCATCCTCGTCATGTTCCCCCCACCAACCTGGCTTGGCGACCTCGGCGATATGGAATGGAATGAGCACTGCGACGGAGAGGCCGGCGAGGAGAACGAACCAGATCGATGACCCTGGTGCCCAGCCGATCTTCTCCTCCCCACCTGTCAACTGTTGCGTTGAAGGGGAGCCCCACAGTCGGCCGTCGACATCGGGGTAACCGAGTGCCTCTGGTGCCGCCGCTCCGAAGTCGACCTGATGCAGAAGCGCGGAACCCAACGTGATCAAGAGCAGGACACCGAGCAGAGCCGATGCGAGTTCCAGCATTCGCGGCCACCTGCAAGCGAACATTCCTTTCGAAGCTCGCTCGAAGGCGACGATGATGAGCAGCAGGCTGAGCAGGATTGCGGCTGAGAGTATCCCTCCATAGGAAGCAGCCAGATCCGCTGTCGATCGTTGCCGAGCGTCACCCAGCTCACCGATATCGATTCCGTCACCATGGCTGGCGTCGAATTCGGTGGCGGCTGCGTCCAAGGATGCTGATGTGTTCTGGATGCGGGGCAGATCGCCTTCGATGCTGGTGTGCACGCGCTCCTCATACAGTGTCCAAGTCGTCGTCTGGGAGCCATCAGCGGTGGTCCATTCGTGCGTCAGTTGCTGATATCCGAGGTTGCTCCCAACAAGCACCAGCAGGAGTACGATGACCGGGATCCACAATATCAGGCGCGAGCGCTGTCTACCTATGCCTTCCAACGAATCCGGACGCTCTGGGACTCGAATTCCGACCAACAAGCCCCCCCCAGCCATGGACAGTGGTGATTCAATGCACTTCATCAACGATTTCCTGACCAATCCCACCACCGTCAGGGTCTGAAAAAAATCAGGCGGCTCTCAAGGCGGCTCAGTTCCCAGTTGATCTGATCAGTCGGGCAGAACGTCAGCGGCGTCGAGGGCGTCGACAACCTCTTCGAGTTCGATCTCGTTTTCGTGCGATGTTGGCTTGACCTCCTCGGCGCCGAACGGGTTGCGACCGTCCTCGAGCATGGTCAGCATGCGCCAGCGAGGAGCCCACGAGAGGTGCACGTAGGTCGGTCCGGGGATGACGAGGATGAACCAGCCGACGAGTTCAGGAACGGGTGATGTGAACGACGACCAGTTGAGCAGCAGGATGGCGAAGCCGATGAACGGCATCGAGAACAGCAGCGTGCGCGGCGGTGAGATCGGAGGCCGGAGCACGACCTTGTTGATGAGCAGGGACATGTGACCTACCAAGGCCAAAGCGAGCATCATCGTGAGACCGATGAAGCCGACATCGCGCAGCCAGGGCCAGGGATGCCAGCCACCTCCACCAATGCCGAAGTCGTAGGCGTTGCCGATCGGTCCGGCGACGGCCAGCGAGATGAGCAGCGCGTAGAGAGCACCGATGAAGGCTGGGTGGCTCAGGTGCAGGGGGAACTGAGAGAACCGCTGGGAAAGTCCCCCTCCCTCCATGAGTTCCCTCTGCTCCTCATTGAGCCCTTCGAGGCGGCTACGCCAACCCACCATGACGAGCGCACGGGGCATCAACGCTTTATTTTTCACACCGGCTCAGTTCCCCTCATCCTCGGGTTCAGGGGGTGGTGTGCGTCCCTTCAACAGGCGGCGCAGCACCCCTTTCTGCGGCATCAGCTCGCCGGGAGTCGCCTCCTCCCAGACGCGACCCCCGATTTCCGAAGTTCCGTCCTCGCGCAGACGCGCTGACTCGAACGGGTCCTCACCACCCACGGGCCGTGCTTGGGCCTCCGCCAGCATCTGTGCTTGATTCGCCAGATTCAGCACACTTTCCATCCGCTCGCCCCCGATCCTTCCTTCAGGCCACCTGCCGAGAATCGGTCCATCCGAGTCACCCTCGTACACAGGGGTCTCTGCGTCCAGAGTAGGGGTGCGGATCCACATACGGTCGTCAGGTTCCAGGACGAGCCAGTTCACCGGGTCGTCGAACCAGACCGCGACTCTGACGTTTCCGGTCGCCTCGTCGTTGTCGTGCCAAGGATGGCCGTCCTCCAGAGCGATCAGTTTGGCCGTGGTGTTCACCTTCCAGTCGGTCTGCACGAGCAGGCCCAACCACGCGAGAACCAGGAAAGCGAAGCAGAGGATGTTCAAGTTCCAGGCCGGTTGCACCAAGATCACGAAGGCGATGCTGCCGAGCAGCAACGGGAGAGTGTAGTTGCCCTCGAGTTGCTTGCGCATGGCCGGCCAGGTGTCGTATTGGTCCACCAGCAGGTCGAATCCCTTGGGCGGGTCTGGCAGGTCCATCGGCAGCCGATGCGGGCGGGTCTGTCATCAAGTATGCTAATGCGCGACCAAGCCGGTCGCGTCCAGTCCCCATATGAGCAGGACCATCAGGCCGGCGCCGATGAGCACCTGGAACAGCGCCTGCCTGCCGGTCTCGGGGTTGTGCACGTCGGGCAGCACATCGACGGTCGCCACGTAGAGGAACGTGCCGCCGGCGAACAGGATGACCAATCCGAGCAGATGGGCATCTACATCACCGAGAAGATATGCGGTCAGGATGATCGTGATCGGTGTCGCCAGGCTGAACAGGACGACGTCGCGCACCGCCTTGTTCCGGTCCTGGCGCTCGTGCATGCTGAACACGCCCACGCTGAAGGCAGCCGGGATCTTGTGCGCCAGCACTGCGATGAACACCGACATGGTCAGCACCAGTGAGCCGGTGGAGACGGCAGCGCCGATCGCCACGCCATCCGTCAGCGCGTGCACGCTGAGCCCGATGACCACCGAATCAGCGTTCGCCGGATGGTGAACGTGGTCGTGTCCGTGGTCGTGTTCGTGGTCGTGGTGCTCCTCGTGGATGTCGTGGCCGAATCCAAGCGCTTCGAGCAGCAGCATGGCGAGGAAACCAGCGAGCACCGCGCCGCCGATGAGCAGCGGTTCGAGCTCTCCCTGCTCGGCGATGTCGAACCCCTCCGGGATGGCGACGAGCAGTGCCGATGCGAGCAGCACGCCGGCAGCCGATCCGGTCAGCCAAGTGAGCAGGTTCTGCTGGGCCGCGACCTTGCGCCAGAGGGGGATGGCGCCGGCGAGGAAGGCGGCGGCGAAGGTGACGGCAGCGGGCGCCAAGGGGCTTTCGAGCAGCACCATCAGGGCCGGGGAGAAAGGTGGAGATGATGAACAATGCCGTGGGTTCCGGAGCCATCAGCAGACGTAGGGCATCAAATACTACGCGACGACGCCGGAGCCTATGCTTCCAGACACCCTGATGGACATGCAGCCTGAGGAATGCATCGCATATGCCGAGATCATGGCCGCAGTGGCAACCTGTGACGGCAAGTTCACTCCAGAGGAGATGAGCGCCTACGAAGCGCGCACGGCGTCGCTGCTGGTACGACCTTTTGTGCGGGAGAGACTCCAAGGCATGATGGACGAGACGATCGACCTCGACTCCTATCTGGAGTCGCTTTCATCTCATGGATTGAAACTCGTGCTGCGCGACTCCATCCTGATGGCGGCCTGTGACGGGAGATACGTCGATGAGGAGTTGCAGATCATCGGCAGGATCGCCTCGGCAGCAGGCGTTGACGAGGGAACGCTGAACCAACTCTACAAGTGGGTGCTCGAGGGATGGGCGTGGCACCACCGCGGGCACCAGATGCTCGGGTTGGAGCACGCGCGGATATCCACCCAGTGAGCATCCACGAGCACCCTCACCTGATGCTCGCCCGCGGTATGCCATGGGCTGGGATTTCGCTTGCTCGCCCCTGCGCCGCATGCCACCCTTGAAGAGGGGGCTGAGCAAGCCGGGACGCTGAGAGAGCATGGCGGAATTTCCAGTTGGCCGCGTACGCGAGGTGCGCAGGGGCGGAGCCGGAGTGCTCGAACTGCTGCTCCTGGACCTCTCACGGGAGCGGGCGGATGGATACATCAGGGTCGAGAGACAGGGAGAGGTCGCCCGCGTGGGCCAACTCGTTTTCAGTGCGGGACGATTGGTGATGTGCCTGCACGAGGAAGACGAACTGATCATGGGCCGCAACGCGCTCGCTGCGCTGCGCGCCGATGCGGAGGCCGATGACAGCAGGTTGTCGATCCACGACGAGGTCGATCTGGAGGTCGTGTTCGACCTGCACCCTGAGGCGAGGCTACATCTGGATGACGATGTCGGCGCCGCGGGGGACCGGATAGAAGGATGGGAGGACACCGGCTCATCGCTGACCTGGTGGCAGCAGCGGAGCCAGGCCGAGTGGACCCGCCCGAAGACGGATGCTGAACTGGAGTCCGAACAGGGCGAGAAAGAGGAGGGGGGTCCGGCTGTTCCGCGAACGCACACTCCGGGGGAGGAAGTGGAGCCGGGATACTGCTATCTGGTCGATTGCACATCTCCTGACGACAGCCTGGCGCTCGTCCGCCATCTGGCCGCCATCGGTCACCCTGCTCTGGTGATATCTCGCCAACCCCCGGCACGTCTGGCCGCCGAACACGGTCTCGACGAGAGTGCTTGCCGCTGGCTCACCGAGCAGACAGGCCGCACAGAGGGGGTGCGCGACGTTTCGCCTGCATCGGTGGGGCGGGAACTCGAGTCGTTCATGGCCGCCACCCAGCGGGCGGTGCTGCTGCTCGATGGCTTGGAATTCCTTTCCGGAGTACACGGCTTCGAGCGGATGCTCGCGATGCTGCACAGCGTGCTCGACACCGTGCAGTCATCGGACCATGTGCTGTTCATCCCCGCCGACCTGGAGGCGTGGATTCCTCGTCAGCGGGGCCTGCTGCTACGCGAACTCGACCGGCTGCCAGCCGAACGCGTCCAGCTGTGGGCAGCGAATCCTGCAGAAGTCGAAGGGCATGGTTTCTGCCAGCAGGAAGGCATCTTCAGGCGCTCGGCAGAAACTCCCGGCCTGGATGCTGCGCGCGTCGAGTTCCAAGACCTGTCAGAACGGCTGACCGCTGAGGCTGAGGCGGCACTCGCTAACGAGGCTGAGTCAGCAGAGGAGGAGCAACCGGAATCCGTTACATCGGTACCTGAGCCCGCAGAGCAGTTCTCGATGCGCAACCTGATCGACGAGTGGAAGCAGGAGCAGACAAGCGATGCACCGGTGGAGGTGGCCGAGCCTGCGCAGGAGGTGATTGAACCGGAGCCCGAAGTTGAACACGCGGATGCTGGGCAGTTGCCTGAGTGGGCTACTGCACCATCAATGAACCGGATGGTCGAGGAGGAGGAGTCGGCCTCCGTCATCGAATTCGTCGCCGACGTGGAAGCGGATGACGAGGAGGTCGAACCAGAACAGGGGAGCGTTCTTCGTCGACCCACACTGGACCATCGCCCGCGCCAGCCCGCCCGCGGCACGCGCCGCCGGGTACCATCCGAGCGCGCTCTGGCGGTGTCAGCGATCGCCACCGCCGCGGCGATGGGTGAGGAAGTGGCCGAACTCTCACCTGTGGAGCCTCCAGATGCAGGAATCAGCCAAGCATCACTCACTGCTGCAGGTGGCCATGCAACCGAGATCGGTGGGCTGGAGGCGCCAGCTGATCCAGATATCTTCTCCGTCTCGGGGCTGGATGCGGCAGCCAGCAGGGCCAGGGGTCTTGATGCCGGGCTGCACGAGCCCCGAATGCCCAACTCAGCGGAGGTGCATGTCGGTTCATGGAACGCGGCAGCCATCACGACCGGTGGTGCTCGTGAACTCGGGCAGAGGCCTGACATGACGGAGAATCCGGCAGCGCGCCACGTGGCTGCGCGCGGGCAGCAGACGCGCAGCCTCACGCAGTTTCTCGCCGGCAAGGAGATTGAAGCGCTCTGGTATGATCGCATCAAGACCGTGCGCATGACAGGAATCAGCGCGGGTATCCTCGACCGGCTGAGGAATCTCTCTGACCAAGGTCATCCCGTGAAGAAACTGGTCAACAGACTGGAGGAGGACATGGATGAGGGAATCGCCCTGCTCAGCGAATACGAACAGCGAGCGGAGCGAGCGCTACGGTTGCTCGCCGACCTGGAAGATCTGGTCTCGAAGGGCATCATAGACCAGCAGAGTGGTGACCGTATGCGCACGGTCATCATCTCTCTGGAGGACTTGGACCGTTTGGACAAGTTGTTCGAGGACCTGCAGGAATGAGCCCGGAAACAGGCTGTTCCAGCGCCCCGGTCATGCTTATCGTCTGCATGCCCCCAGCAGCAGCATCCATCGCGGGCCAGAAGGAGATGCCATGTCGAGACGTACCGCGCTGCAGGAGCAGTTGGAAAGAAGTCGCCGACTGCTCTCCACGCGTGGTCAGGATGATGTTGGTGCCGACCAGGAGCGCGAACCACCGGCCTCCTCTCTAGGCGATTTCATCCGCAGCCGCCACCGACCCCCGGCGGAGGTCGAGGAGGCAGGAATGTTCGACGACCTTCCCTCCGGGCGGGGGCGGGGCAGCATCGTCGCCGAGCGCATCAGGAGGATGCGCGAGCAGTCGAGTGAATCACGTTCTGTTCCTGTTGATACCCCGTTATGGAGTGTAGTCGAAGACGACGTGGTGGAGGAGGATCGGGACCCTGCGATGCCGATCTGGCGGCAGGTGATGTCGCATCAGGACACACAGGAGAGACCTGATGACGCCTCGCGGAGCGCTCACGCGCGCGCTCTCGGCCAGCCCTCCTCGCCCCCCTCCCCTCTACAGCCTACCGCGCACGAACTGGCACGGTCACGCGCGTCACCAGAGTGGCCTCCTCCGCTGGTCTTCAACGAGCAGTATGACTGGAGCAACTGGCAGGTTGGTCCAGAGAATCGAATGGCGACGACCGCCGCGCGCGAGGTTCTGCTGCACACGGGTACGCGGATGAACCCCTTGCTGGTGACCGGTCCCGGGGGATGCGGCAAGAGTCACTTGGTGTGGGCTCTTGGTGAATCGTTGCAGGTCGCCTCACCGAACCTCGATGTACGCCTCATTTCGAGTGCAACCATGGTCTCCGGAGAACTTCCTGAGGGGTGGGAATCGGCCATCCAGGGCTGTGCTGCGCTGCTTGTCGACGACCTCGACGTGATCTGTGAGGATCGCGAGGCCGCTGCGAGACTGGGGCATATGCTCGACTGGGCGCTCAATCTCGGTGTTCAGGTGGTCCTGACCGCTGAATCTGAATCGGTGGTTGAAACCGCGGTTCCCAACCTCGCGCTGGCACTGTCCGGCGCGGTGCCGATCACACTCTCTCCCCCCGAGGCTGCCACCCTGCTGCTGATGCTGCGCAGACGCACTCTCAAGCGCGGGATTGCGCTGTCCGACGATCAGTTGAGCGCGGTGGTCGTTCATTCGGGGTTGGACTGGAGGCGCTGCACGGCTGGGTTCGAGACGGTGGCGCTCGCCATCGAGGCGGGTTCGGATCCGCTCGACGCCGATGATGTGCGCATGCTGCTCGACGGAGGAGAGTTGCCGCTGCGCGACGACGGAGGTCTGCTCGAGTGGGACGCAGATCTCACCGGTCAGCGCATCGTCAGCGACGCGCTGGACCATGTGTTGCCGCAGGAGACGGAACTGGAGGTGGATCTCGAGGGCCGCTTCTTGAGCAGCGCCGATGACTACCAGGCACCCGATCTGCGTCCTGATTCGAGCGAGTCAGCGGTCGATTCGCTGCTCGAGCGACATCTCGGCCGGGAGCGAGGGGCGCTGGAGGAGGTCAGGGCGAGGCGCCGATTGGCTGAGGACCCGCCCCCACCGGAGGTGCCCGGAGGGGACACGCGCACTGTCGAGATGATCAGCGACGGAACGCTGGAGCAGATAGAATCCCGGCTCAGGCGGCACCAGGATGAATTGGAGAGCCTGCAGCTGGAGATGGAGGAGATTTCTCTGGACATCAACAGCGCGACGCCAGCCGAACTGGCTGGGATGGCTGATAAGATGCTGGACATCGACCGCAAGCTGTCGCGGATCAGCAGATTGGAACCGGGCGAGGAGTCGACGCCGATGCCGCCGCCGGCGCGTCCCGCAGCCGTGCCTCGTCACGACGACC
>ERZ813253.203-NODE-203-length-23488-cov-5.724198_pt1 | contig 23488 bp, 23 predicted proteins | sample MGYA00520893_ERZ813253 | MGnify/ENA primary metagenome ERZ813253 (study PRJEB31669, sample SAMD00080414) | marine metagenome | biome: oceanic hadal pelagic zone biome; feature: marine hadalpelagic zone; material: sea water | place: Pacific Ocean:Izu-Bonin Trench...
TTGTTTTCATTTTTTTTTTCAAGCAGAAGACGGCATACGAGATCTGATCGTGACTGGAGTTCAGACGTGTGCTCTTCCGATCTCCAGTAGCTTCCTTAAACCAGACTGCTAAAATATCCCTCTCTGCAACAGTCATATTGGTTTTATTATTCAATGGCATTGAATTTGTTGCTACAGCCCTCTGGTAAATTCTATCTTTATTGACAACTATTTGCATTTCAGTGTCTAGTATAAACCCCCCGGGTGCTACATGAAAAACATCGTCAGTCGGATTGGTAGAATGACAGCTAACGCAACGTTGTTCAATAATTTTCTCAACTTCAGAAAAGCTCACTTTAGCTATATTTGCCTTATTAGTCGGGCTTGGAACCAGTGAAAATATCAGTAATAATAAGGCTAATACAATTAAACCAATAAGGCTGTTTTTTGCTTTACCCACACCCTTTAAATTAAAGTAATGACGAATCAGCAGTAGAATAACAAAAACACCAATCAAAACTAGCCAACTGTACTTGTTACTGTAAAGCATCGGATAATGGATGCTCATCATCGTGAACAGCACCGGTAATGTGAAATAGTTATTGTGGCGAGAGCGAATATAGCCTTTAACGCCCAACTTGCTACTAACTTCGGTCTTCTGTATACAAGCCGTCACCAGTTTCTTCTGCACTGGAATAATAACAAGAAAGACATTTGCCGCCATAATCGTGCCGAGCATCGAACCAATCTGCATATAGACTGCTCTTGGGTTGAAAATAGTGCTATACAGAAAAGCACTAAGAGTGATACAACCTAGAATGATGCCGATAAAAATAACGGACTTATCTACAATCGTCGACCTGCACAATAAATCATAAATAAGCCAAATAGCGCCTAAGCCGAAAACACTTAAACCAACACCATAAAGAGGATTCATTGTGCTAGCGTTAATTAACAGAGTGGAACTGGCGTTCAAATAGTAGATAACCAACAACAGTAAGAAGCCAGATATCCAGGTAAGATAAGCTTCCCATTTGAACCAGTGTAGAGTCTGTGGCAATGTTTCTGGGTATTTGTTATATTTCTCAAGATAGTAAAATCCACCGCCATGGACTGCCCATAAATGTCCAGCAATACCGTCTCTATTGCCAACTCTTTGAAGTTTATTCTCCAACCAGTTAAAGTAAAAAGAGGCGCCAATCCAAGCAATACCTGCAATTATATGCAGAAATTTCAAAGCGAGACTAAGCCACTCAATCAGGTAAAGCTTAATCATGAGGTGGCCCTTAAGTTAATTTCCACCTCATCAAAAGGGAAGATGACACACTGCTCAAGGGTGTCACCGGGCCCATTATGTCTTCTATCGATAGTAATAAATTGATTATCGTTTCCTAGGCTAATCAGTGGAAAATGCCAAACGCCACGAGCATAATTGATGCCTTGCTCTCCATCAGTTATAAACGCTTTTATTTGTCCGCTGTTTGGTTTATCTCCAGGGGGTGCGACTACAACTATAAACGGCTGTTTGTCTCTAGGGATAAAGGCTTGAGAGAAAAACGGATGTTTCTCCAACATGTTAATCTGCAGAGGGAACTGTCGTTGCTTGGCAACAAAAATATGAACTGCTGTCATACCTTCAGCAATATGGGTATCTATGTTGGCCAGATCTGTATATTTACGGGCGTAGCCATCATTAATTATTATGAAATTATCCCCATCCGAACTGATAACATCACCAAAAATTCTGAAACCTTCTGATGTTAGTTCTTCAGGATTCAGTGTGATTGTCTTCATGATTTAACAAAAGTACCGATTAATTTCAGTCTAGATATACCACCATCAGGGAAAATATTAATGCGAATATGAGTAATCGGATTTTTATGTTTGATATAGTCTTGGGCAAACATATGCTGCTGGTCCATTGCCAGCTTTTGCTCGCCGATTAACTCAGGCCAAAACATACTTTGAGTTATTAGGGCTTCATCCGTGGTGGCATTGAGATTATCTGCACATATTGAAAAAGTATCCGGAAAATTACCTTTAAAAAATTTAGTATCAACCATTACGCTACTGATCACTGCTGGACATGGGAGCTCAATCACACCCCAATCATTTCCTGGCTCGCGGCGACGGCGTGTTTCCCAGCCATCGGCCATATTCAGCGCCTCATGCTCGGCAAGAATGTTTTGTAATTTGCCAAAATGCTCGTCATTCGCATATACTGCCCGCGCACCTGTGCTTGTAGCGATAACGTTTGTTTTTTCAATACCATAAAGACTTTCATCAAAGCAAATACTACCGTAGGCCCGAAGTCGTGCAATGCCACCATCGGGATACATCGTTACTTTAAGGTGCGTGACCTCTTGCTGAGAGATTGATGTATAGGTATTATCTGCATCACCATTTAAACTCTGTGGCTCTAGTAAATCAAACCACGCACTATCATCTAGCCCTTCAATGATTTCTTTTTCGCTAATATCGTCTGTAAAACAACCACCCAAAATTGAAACACCCGGTGCGTAATTCCCCGTAAAGTGACTGGTATCAATATCAAAACCATTAATTAGCGATTTTTTACCCAGCTTTATAAAACAATAATCATTTTGACCATCACGACGACGACGTGTTTCCCAGCCGTCCATCCATTTGCCGTGATCATCGAACTTATCTTCAATCCATACTGGATCGCTGGATTGCAACATACGCTCCGACGCAGCAAAAAATTCATCACTGCAATGAATAACCTTACTGCCTAGGTCAGCACTTGCAACATTGATTTGTGCTTTAAATTTCATATATTTCCTTAATTCTCAACCAGGCAATTTTGTTAATTTCTGCTAAGGCATTTTGTCTTTCTTGCTCAATAGAATTGCCTTGACGATCGCTAAACCCAGCCTTGATTTCAGATTTATTTTTTTCTTTAATTGCCATAATAAAAGGAAAGCTAAACTTGTCTTTATATTGACTATTGAGTTTTTGGAAAAGTGATATTTCATCATCACTACAATTATTCAAACCAGCAGATTGTTGTTCTGAAGTTGAAAAATGAGTAAGCTCATTTGTTTGTACCTTTTTTCCTGCTAATACAGGGTGTGAACATATCAATGCATCGTGTAAATCGCTCTTAGAGGCCAACATTGTTTCGCAAAGTAGCACGTGAAAGTGCTCTAAATCATTGTACGAATTACTTTGTTTAACGCCGATATAAGCTTTTTCGGCCACCCATGAGGAATGTTCGTAAAGATTTCCAAAGGCTTTCATAAACGCTTGTTGTGAATCATTTGCCAAGTCATAGGGAAGCTTCATACTCAGTCTCCCTGTGGGATGTTGTTATACCAATGATCGGCAATTTGGCTCCGAGTGCAAAACCACACCTGGTCAAAACCTCGAACATAGTCTAAAAATCGACGCATCGCCATGATGCGTCCAGGTCTGCCTAAAATTCTAGCATGCATGCCAATTGACATCATTTTTGGTTGTTTTTCACCCTCTAGATAAAGAGCATCAAAGCTGTCTTTAAGGTAACTAAAGAACTGATCGCCTGAGTTAAATCCTTGTGGGGTGGTAAAGCGCATATCATTAACGTCTAAAGTATATGGAATAACCAAGTGTTTATCTTTACCCAGCTCAACTGGCACCCAGTATGGAAGGTCATCGTCATAAGCATCACTGTCGTAGAGAAAACCACCTTCTTCCATAACAAGTTTTCGCGTATTTGGGCTGTTTCTGCCTGTGTACCAACCTAGGGGTTGTTTACCGAAAATATCTTTTAGAATCAACACGCAACTTCTTATATGTTCGCGCTCTGTATTTTCATCAACAAATTGATAATCAATCCAACGAAAGCCGTGTGCGCAAATATCAACATCTTCTTCAACTAAATATGTTACCAGTTCGGGATTGCGAGCAATTGCAACAGCAACCGCAAATACAGTAATGGGTACATCAAATTCTTTAAAAAGGCGAAGAATACGCCATACTCCAGCTCTAGAGCCGTACTCATATATTGACTCCATGCTCATGTGTCTAGCTCCTTCATACGGCTTGGCCCCCACTATTTCTGAAAGGAACACTTCCGATGCTTTGTCTCCATGAAGAATACAGCTTTCACCGCCTTCCTCATAATTCAATACAAACTGTAAGGCGACACGTGCTTTGTTAGGCCACTGTGGATGGGTTGGTTTTTGGCCATAACCAATCATGTCTCGAGGATATAAATTAAGGTTTTCAATAGTCTTTTTCATATAACCTCTAGTTAAAAATGTGACTATAGCTGGTTTTTTGTCTGGTCTGAACTCCAAAATCTAAGGACTGCACACAATGATCTAGATGAACATTCATTGCTCGAATCGCCACTGCAGAATCCTTGCTGTTTAATGCAGATATTAACTCCTGATGTTCAGTATATGAGCAAAAATGAGAATTAGTATTTGCATAAACTGAAGCAGCTAATGCACTCAAAGGAATGAGAGGTCTCAAGCTCTCAACCAGATACTCATTACCGCAAAGCTCGGCTAAACTAATGTGAAAATCACAGGACATGCGAGTGAGTTTTGCAAATTGGTCGGATGCATGTAATTGCTCTTCTTTAGCAATTAATTCATTCATTATTGACACATCGAGATTACCCTTGATATGTCTATCAACTAAAATCAGGATGACGCCATTTTCAATGGCTTTTCTAGCTTGGTATATTTTTTTCGTTTGAGTTTCGCTAGGAAAAGCTACACGCACACCCTGGTTTTTTTTATAAATCAGGACGCCTGAATTAACCAGCGTGGAAAACCCTTTTCTAATTGAGTTTCGACTGTAACCGAATTCCTCTTGTAATGCTATTTCGGAGAGCTTAATACCTGGATTTAGCTTTTTTGACAATATAGCTTCAAAAATTACCTTCACTACTTGATCTGAGTGACTAGTGTTATCCGTACTCATTGTGCTGGTTAACTCAAAAATATCAATTAAGCATTATTGTATGCCCGTATTTCAACCTTGTCAATATTATTAACAATTATTGTTCACAATAGAAATGAACAAGAATAGTTGACAATAGAAATGAACAAGAATAGAATGCATATTGATCTGCGACTGAAGCATTGTGTCATTAGTCATAGAGTTAATTACTATTTTATTAATCGGAGAGAAATATGAAACAAATAAAAAACCCGCAATTAAGCAACTTACTTAAAAAATCTAGTGTTGCTGTCATGGCTGGCGTCATTGCTTTATCAGCGTCAGTTGCACAGGCTGAAATCGAACCAGCAGTTGTTTATGATGCAGCTGGTAAGTTTGACAAATCTTTTAACGAAGCAGTGTATGTTAACGGTGTGCAGCGCTTTACTGCTGATACTGGTATCACGGTCACAGAGGCCGAGCCAACCAATGCTGCACAAATGGAACAAAGCTTAAAGAAACTTGCAAAACGTGGCAATAGTCCAATTGTTGCGGTTGGTTTTTCTATGGCAAGCGCCGTGAGTGCTGCAGCTTTGGCTTATCCAGATGCAAAATTCACCCTAATTGATATGGTGGTTCCTGAGCCCAACGTTCAAAATGTGGTGTTTAAGGAGCACGAAGGTTCATTCTTAGTGGGTGTTTTAGCGGCGATGAAATCAGAGTCAGGTGTTGTTGGTTTTGTCGGTGGCATGGATATTCCTCTTATTCGTCGTTTTGCATGTGGCTATGAGCAAGGTGTCAAATATCAGAACAGTAGTGTAAAAGTATTGCAAAATATGACCGGCTCGACTTATCACGCATGGAACAACCCAACAAAAGGTGGAGAGTTGACACGCAGCCAGATCGAATCTGGTGCTGATGTTATCTATGCTGCTGCAGGCGGTACAGGTCTTGGTGTTTATCAAGTCGCTGCTGACCTGGGTAAATATGCAATTGGTGTTGATTCAAACCAAAACTATATACAGCCTGGCACTATGCTAACTTCTATGGTTAAGCGTGTTGGTGTTGCAGCGTACGATAGCTGGGAAGCCGCTAGAAATGGAACTTGGGAAGCAGGATTTGTTAGCCTTGGACTTGCCGAAGGTGGTGTTGATTGGGCACTAGACGAGCATAACCGCTCACTTGTTAGTGCGAAAATGGAGGCACGTGTTAATGCAATTAAGGCGGCAATTATTGCTGGCGATATTGTAGTACATGACTATATGTCTGATGATACTTGTACCTACTAGTAACACAAGCCTCTAAATAGTCATTAGAGGTTTATACTGGCACTCCAGGCTACTCATAGTCTGGAGTGTTTTATTTCTAATTTGTAATTCTTGAAACAAGTTTTTATAATGGATGACAACAAATACGCAATTGAACTCATCGACATAGACAAGCGTTTTGGTCCAGTTTACGCAAACAACAAAGTCTGCTTACAAGTTGAGCAAGGCACTATCCACGGTATCATCGGTGAGAATGGTGCTGGCAAATCAACATTAATGAGTATACTTTATGGCTTCTATCAAGCCGATTCAGGCCAGATAAAGGTCTTTGGCAATCATTGTCAATTTAGCGACTCTCATCAAGCCATGGCCTCTGGTATTGGTATGGTACACCAGCACTTTATGTTGGTCGATAACTTCAGTGTATTAGAAAACGTAATCCTTGGCTGTGAAGGCGGCCCATTATTAAATGAAGGCCTAGCTGTAGCACGTAAAGAACTCACCAGGCTGGGTCAAGAGTATGGCCTAAAAGTAGACCTAGACTCAACCATTGAATCTCTATCAGTGGGCTCTCAACAACGTGTTGAAATTCTGAAAGCCCTTTACAAGGGCGCTAAAATACTCATCCTCGATGAACCAACTGGGGTATTGACACCCCAAGAAACACATGATTTATTCCGAATATTTAGCGCCTTAAAACAAGAAGGTGTGACGATTATATTAATTACCCACAAACTGCGCGAAATTATTAATATTACCGACAACGTATCGGTGATGAGGGGGGGTGAAATGGTGGCTCACCGCGAAACTGCAAAAACTGATCGTGAAGAATTGGCAGAATTAATGGTTGGCAGGAAGGTATTGCTACAGGTGGATAAGGGTCAATCGAACAAAGGCAAAGCATTACTTAAAATTAATAATGTCAGTGTTCGTGACAAACAGGGTATTTATCGCCTAAAAAATATTAGCTTCGAAGTTCATGCAGGGGAGGTTGTTGGCATTGCAGGAGTCTCTGGCAATGGCCAAAGCACTTTACTCAAAGCTTTATCTGGCATTATCCCTATATCAGAAGGCAGTATTGATATTCTTGGTCATACGATGGATGCAAATCACCAAATCTACCCTGACCAATTGAGGGATTACGGACTAGCACATGTGCCTGAAGACCGACAAAGAATGGGGTTAATTAATGATTTTCGTGCTAGTGAAACAGCTATTTTAGGTTATCACAACAGTTCTGAAATTAATCAAGGCCTTCTACTTAAAAAAGACAAAGTAAAGCACAACTGCGAATCACTTATGTCGGCTTTTGATGTTCGCCCTGCAGATCCAGATTTAGTATCTAGAAGTTTTTCTGGCGGCAACCAACAAAAATTAATTCTGGCGCGTGAGTTTGAGCGTAACCCAAATATCTTCCTGATAGGACAACCTACACGTGGTATTGATATTGGTGCTATTGAATTTATACACAAGCGTATTATCGCAATGCGCGATGCTGGCAAAGCGGTGCTTTTGGTTTCTGTTGAACTTGACGAGATTATGTCAATAAGCGATAGAATCATTGTTCTATGCGATGGGCAAATCACGGGTAATATTGATGCAAAAGATGCCGATGAACGCACACTTGGATTGATGATGGCAAATGCATATACTAGCGAAGAAAATGAAACCATTCACTAATATTAACGCAATTAACTATGGATCGTAATACTCGCATCAACTGGATTAACAGACTGTTATTGCCTTCGTTAAATGTAATAAGTGCCTTTGCTGCAACTGCAGTTATATTTTTGCTTGTAGATGTCAACCCTATCGAGGCAACGAAAATATTACTATACGGCGCATTTGGCTACGAAGAAGGTATTGGCTACACCCTTTACTATGCAACCAATTTTATTTTTACCGGCTTAGCGGTTGCCATTGCTTTTCATGCAGGTCTATTTAATATAGGCGGTGAAGGTCAGGCTTATATTGGTGGCCTTGGCTCTGCTCTTATTATCCTAGCGCTTGACCCAAGCACCAGTGCTTGGATATTTATCCCAGGTAGTATTATTGGTGGTTTGTTATTTGGCGCCCTGTGGGCCTTAATCCCCGCTTATCTACAGGCCTACCGCGGAAGTCATATTGTCATCACCACAATCATGTTTAACTTTATAGCCTCTTCATTGATGGTGTACCTTGTGGTGAATGTCTTTAGAGAAGTTGGGCAAATGCAGCCACAAAGTGTATTCTTCCCAACAGCTTCTTGGCTGCCATTTATGCATAATGTATTTGCAAATTTTGGCTTTGTCATTGAACAATCCCCCCTAAATTTATCCTTATTCTTGGCATTGTTCTTCTGTTTTTTAACTTGGGTTTTTATATGGCATACTCGCTGGGGCTACGCTATACGTGCCACAGGATTAAGCTCCACTGCAGCTGTTTATGCTGGCATCAAGCCAAAACATATCATTATTCTATCAATGTGTATTTCTGGTGCTTTAGCGGGACTGGTTGGAATTAATGAATTGGTAGGCTACCAACACCGATTAGTACTGGATTTTCATTTTGGCTATGGTTTTGGCGGTATTGCAGTGTCTCTAATGGGTCGAAACCATCCTATTGGTATCATCATTGCTGCGCTGTTATTTGGCATTCTATACCAAGGTGGCGCCGAACTGGCCTTCGAACTTAGTAATATTTCTCGAGATATTGTTGTTGTTATGCAGGCTCTTATTATTCTATTCTGTGGTGCTTTGCAATATATGTATCGCCCATGGCTAATTCGAACACTGGCACCTATTCAGGAGCAAAGTCATGGATGATTTTTTATTAACACTGGTTCTTACTCTTGACGCCGCGATGAGGGTTTCAACACCTCTTATTTTGGCTGCTATGGCGGGATTGTTTGCTGAGCGTTCCGGCGTTGTTGACATTAGTCTTGAGGGAAAAATGCTTGCATCTGCTTTTGCCGCTGCAAGTGCATCTGCAGTGCTTGGATCTCCTTGGTTGGGTTTGTTGGTGGCTATTGCTGTGTCTTGCACGCTTGCCATGCTACACGGTTTTGCGACTATTACCCATCGAGGTGACCAGATCGTCAGTGCTGTTGCTATTAATATATTAGCGGCTGGGTTAACTATTATCCTAGGGTTAGCCTGGTTTCATATGGGTGGCGTTACACCCAGTCTGGCAAATGATGAAAGATTTCTTTCAATCACACTCCCGGGGGTTGACTTTATTAACCATATTCCAGTGATTGGAACCATTTATAGAGAACTATTGAGTGGTCATAATATTTTGGTTTATTTTGCTTTTCTGGTTGTGCCACTGGTTTGGTGGGTTGTTTTTCGCACTCGATTTGGCTTGCGCCTACGCGCGGTCGGTGAAAATCCAGCTGCAGTTGATACAGCCGGCCTATCAGTGACCAAGCTACGTTATAAAGCATTACTCGTCGGTGGTGTTTTATGTGGTATTGCAGGCGCCTATATTAGCACCGCACACAATGCACAATTCACGCGAGATATGACTGCAGGATTAGGTTTTATTGCTCTAGCAGCACTTATTTTTGGTAAATGGCGGCCTTATACTGTTTTATCGGCTTGTTTATTATTTGGTTTTTTAGATGCTGTTGCTATTCGCCTTCAAGGCGTTACATTGCCAATTATTGGAGAAACGCCTGTGCAGCTCATTGAAGCAACGCCTTATTTATTAACTGTCATACTCTTGGCTGGCTTTATCGGCAAAGCCATTCCACCAAAATCGATTGGCGTGCCTTACGTTAAAGAACAATAATTATGAATCAAGATAAAAGTCTAACACGATTAAAAAATGTGATGAGCAATGCCTATGCGCCGTACTCTAATTATTACGTTAGCGCAATAATTGTTACTGAATCCGGCAATAGCTATGTTGGCTGTAATGTTGAAAATGCCAGTTATCCAGAAGGGCAGTGTGCAGAAGCAAACGCGATTGGTGCAATGATTGCTGCTGGTGAAAAAAAAATAAAACAAATCTATATCATGAGCCAAGACAGAGAGGGTGCTTCTCCCTGTGGCGGATGTCGACAACGTATTAGGGAATTTTCTGATGGTAAAACTTTAATCAACTTGTGTTCACCTGAGAAAATTGTAAAAACCTGTCATATTTCAGACTTACTGCCATACTCATTTGGGCCAGAGCATTTATCATGAATCAAGTCAATGAATGCGTCTCAATCATCAACAGCGCTTCATCAAATTTCAAGCCTCAAATAGGGTTGGTGCTTGGTTCTGGTCTTGGTTTATTTTCTGAACAGATTAAAGTTAGTGCTAATATCGATTATGACAAATTGCCTGGCTTCCCAGATGCTGGTGTGAGTGGTCATGAAGGACGGTTACTACTAGGACATATTGGCGCCACAAGAGTTGCCACCCTTCAAGGCAGGGCGCATTATTACGAACACGGCAAGGCCGATGTGATGGCTACCGCTATTCGCACGCTAAGTGCAATGGGTTGTGAATCTTTGGTGCTCACCAATGCAGCAGGAAGCTTAATGGATGATACCCCACCAGGCAGTATTATGCTGATAACAGACCACATTAACATGACCGGTGTTTCACCTCTATTCAGTGCAAAAGGCAATCAGCGTTTTGTCGATATGGTTGAAGCCTACAATCCTCAATTAAATAACAAGATGCGTGATGCTGCTAATGTCAATAAAATCACTTTACATGAAGGAAACTATGCCTGGATGTGTGGACCACAATTTGAAACCCCTGCCGAAATTCAAGCGCTTAAAGTATTGGGTGTGCATGCAGTTGGCATGTCAACGGTGCCTGAAGTAATTTTAGCAAGATATATGAAAATGCCTCTTTGTGCCCTATCCATTATTACCAACTATGCCGCCGGTATGAGCTCGACCACCATAAGTCATGAACAAACTATCGAGTACGCAAAAAAAGCTGAAAAGTCTGTCAAAAATTTGTTGAATTCTTACCTAGCCTCTTTTTCAATCGGCAATGAATAGCAACAATCAAACATAGCAATGCCATCAGATTTATGAAAAACACAAGCGAACAGTCGCCTTTAATTCGAAACACCGGGTTGGCGTTTCAGACAGATCGGTTTATAGATATTAGTATTAATCGCAGTGCCGTAGAGCTTCGTTGTGCAAGTTATGGTGCGCGAAGAAGTATCAAAAAAAGCCAACAGGCCGCTTGGCTAATGAAGGTGATTAGTCTCATTGATTTAACCACCCTATCCGGTGATGATACGCACGCACGTATTCGAAGATTATGCAAAAAGGCCATTAGACCCCTGAATGAAAACTTAATTAATAAACTGTCCATTCAATCATTAAACTTAAGCACTGCTGCTGTGTGCGTCTATCATGATATGTTGGGGGCGGCCAAACATGCCTTGGACGGCTCAAGCGTAAAATTGGCTGCTGTGTCAACTGGTTTTCCAGCTGGACTTTCGCCTTTTCCTTTACGACTCCAAGAAATACAGTACTCAGTCGATGCTGGGGCAGATGAAATTGATATTGTCATTAGTCGTCGTCATGTCTTAGAAGGCAATTGGCACGCGCTTTACGATGAAGTTAAAGCCTTTAGAGAGGCCTGTGGGAATGCTTATTTAAAAACTATATTGGCCACCGGTGAGCTAGGAAACCTAAGTAATATAGCCAAAGCATCTCAGGTGTGCATGATGGCCGGCGCTGATTTTATTAAAACTTCCACAGGAAAAGAGCCTGTTAATGCGACCATGCCAGTCAGCTTGGTGATGATACGCATGATAAGGGATTATTATGAACAAACAGGCTATCATATTGGTTTTAAACCAGCGGGCGGCATCAGTGACAGCAAAACAGCTTTGCTCTACATGACGATGATTCAGGAGGAGTTGGGTCGTCGTTGGCTTGAGCCAGATTTATTTCGTTTTGGCGCCTCTAGCTTATTAAGCGATATTGAACGCCAATTAGATCATTTTTCCAGTGGATATTATTCAACGGCATACCGCCACCCATTAGCATAGGAGTAAACTATGACACTAATAAAGTCCTTCGAAGAACTAGATTATTCTCAAGCCCTTGAGAGTGACAGTGAAGCACTTGCTTGGCTGAAAAAACAGGGCAACCAGTTTGGTCAATACATCAACGGAAAGTTTATAACACAAAAAACAGCGTCGCTCATTGCTGTTAATAATCCCGCTAATTCAGAATTATTGGCACACATTGAAATAGCCAATCCTTCACAAATAGATATGGCTGTTGATGCCGCTCTGAAAGCGCAAAGCAAATGGTTTGCCGTTGGTGGGCACGAGCGAGCAAAGGTTCTTTATGCCTTAGCACGCTCGTTACAAAAACACGCCCGTCTTGCATCGGTTTTAGAAACCCTTGACAACGGTAAGCCCATTCGTGAAAGCCGGGATGCCGATATTCCACTAGTTATCCGTCATTTTTATTACCATGCAGGCTGGGCGCAATTGCAACAAGAAGAGTTACATGACTACCTGCCAGTGGGTGTAGCTGCTCAAATTATTCCTTGGAATTTCCCTTTATTGATGTTGGCATGGAAAGTAGCGCCTGCTATAGCGATGGGTAACTCTATAGTAATAAAGCCGGCAGAGCAAACACCTTTGACAGCTATGTTTTTTGCACATTTATGCAATCAAGCTGGCGTTCCAAAAGGTGTTGTTAATATCATTAATGGTGGTGGCGAAACTGGCGCAACACTCGCAGCACACCCTAAAGTCAATAAGGTAGCCTTTACAGGGTCGACCGATGTAGGACGCTCGATACGAAAAGCGACCGCTGGACAGGGCAAAAAATTAACACTAGAGCTCGGTGGTAAATCGGCCTTTGTCGTTTTCGAAGACGCTGACTTGGACTCTGTAGTTGAAGGATTGGTCGACTCCATTTGGTACAATCAAGGAGAGGTTTGTTGTGCCGGTTCACGGCTACTGGTACAGGCCAGCATCGAGATCAAACTCATTGAAAAAATTAAACAAAGAATACAAAAACTCCGCTTTGGTGTGCCTTTAGATAAATCAATTGATATGGGCAGTTTGGTGAGTCAAGAACAGTTTCAACGAGTTGAAGATCTAGTGCAAAGCGGATTGAAACAAGGCGGTGAATTGTATCAAGCCAACTGCGCCATACCAGAAAATAACTATTACCCACCCAGTCTTATTACAGACATTGACCCAAGTCACCCGTTGGCGCAAGAAGAAATCTTTGGCCCAGTACTTATATCGATGAGTTTTAGAACTCAAGCGGAAGCCGTTGAACTCGCAAACAATAGCCGCTATGGTCTGGCTGCAAGTGTTTGGAGTGAAAATATTAATCTAGCAATGGATGTCGCACCCAAGCTAAAAGCAGGCGTAGTGTGGATTAATTGTCATAACAAGTTTGATGCATCCTGTGGTTTTGGCGGTGTTAAAGAGTCAGGATTTGGCCGCGAAGGCGGAAAAGAAGGTCTTTATGAATACCTTAAAGCTAAAAAACTAATCCCACTTACTCAAAAAACTAGTGCCCCTAAAATAAAACAAAACAGCTCAGACTCTTCTCTTGATCGTACTTTAAAATTCTATATCAATGGTAAGCAAGTGCGCCCTGATGGTGGCTATAGTATTGCCACATATCATTCTGATAACAATGTTGCAACATGGATTGGTAATGGTAACCGCAAAGATATCCGTAATGCAGTCACCGCAGCCCATGATAAGGCCCACAATTGGGGTGCTCAAGCAGGACACGCGCGAGCCCAAATCATTTATTATTTTGCTGAAAACTTATCAGCCAGAAAAGATGAATGGATACAACGTCTACAAATTAACTGTGGTACAAGCAAGAAACACTCAACTGCTGAATTCAATGAGAGCATTAATCGCCTGTTTACCTACGCTGCCTGGGCTGACAAGTATGATGGCGCGGTGCATAACGCACCCTATCGCGGAATAACATTGGCATTGCCTGAGGCTGTTGGAGTGATAGCACAAATTGCGCCTGATGCCCAACCATTGCTCAATGCAATCTCTTTAATTGCCCCTGCGATTGCAATGGGAAACTGCGTTGTTTTCATTCCTGGTCAAGCTCATGCTAACGTGGTTTTAGAATTAATACAAGTTATAGAAACCTCTGACATCCCACCTGGTGTTATTAATATTGTTGCAGGTGATAAAGCAGTTTTGGCTGAGCAATTGGCAGGTCATGCAGAGGTCGACTCCCTGTGGTGTTGGGCTGATAATGACATCATAGCCAGTGTTGAACTGGCCAGTGCTGGAAACCTAAAGCGCCTCTGGTGCTTTAAAAATAATGATAGAGACTGGCTTGTATCAAAACAAAGTGAAGGAGTGGCGTTTTTACGTCAAGCCACTGAAATAAAAAATATTTGGACTCCTTATGGAGATTAAGACACACAACAATTTTCTACCTCAAGAACTCATTCGAAAAAAGCGTGACGGCTTAATCTTAAATGATGATGAAATTGGTTTTTTAGTACAGGGTATTAGCAATTTTAGTCTTACAGATGCTCAACTGGGCGCTTTCGCCATGGCAGTATTTCACAAGGGTATGAATATGGATGAGCGCATTAGTTTGACTCAGCACATGACTAATTCTGGCAATATCCTACAGTGGAAGGACTTAAACTTAAATGGGCCAATTGTAGATAAACACTCGACAGGTGGCGTTGGTGACAAGGTCAGCTTAATGTTGGCGCCTATTGTTGCTGCCTGTGGTGGTTATGTGCCAATGATCTCTGGACGTGGGCTTGGTCACACTGGTGGCACCTTAGATAAGCTTGACAGTATTCCTGGGTATAACTCCACACCCGATGAAGTGAAATTTCGTCGCACGGTACAACAAATAGGTTGCGCCATTATTGGCCAAACAGAGCAACTCGCTCCCGCAGATAAACGTTTCTACGCAATTCGTGATGTCACAGCCACCGTTGAATCTATCAGTCTAATTACCGCTTCTATTTTGTCAAAAAAACTAGCGTCTGGTCTGGATGCACTAGTCATGGATGTCAAAACTGGCAATGGCGCATTTGCCGACACTTACAAAATGGCTCAAGAGTTGGCACAAAGTATTGCTGATGTAGCCACTGGCTCAGGCGTGCCTACCCGCTGCTTAATCACTGATATGAACCAAGTGTTGGGTAGCAGCGTAGGCAATGCAGTTGAGGTACTGGAATGTATTGATTTTCTAGTTAGCCCAACTCAAGCAGATAAACGACTAGTAGAAATTACTCTTGGCCTAGCAGCACACATGTTACAAATAAGTGGCATCGAGACTAATCTAGACCATGCCCTCTCTAAGGCGCAAAAAACACTCAACAATGGTGCAGCTGCGGAAACATTTTCACGTATGGTGAGTGCTCTAGGGGGTCCTAACGACCTACTGCAAACCCCACAAAAATATCTTAAACCCATGACTATTGTCAACCCAATTAAGTCCACTAAATCAGGTTACGTCACCGCTATGGATGTACGTAGTATTGGTATGAGTATGGTGTCTCTAAAAGCAGGTAGATCGAAAGCCACCGACAATATTGATCATGGCGTAGGTTTAACAAGCTTGGTACAAATTGGTCAATGGATTGAAATAGATCAACCATTGGCTTTCGTACACTTACATAATACTTCTGATGTATCGAAAATAGAGCGTGAGCTTTCACAAGCCATCACTCTGTCAGACACGCCGCCAAAGGAGTCCGACATGATTTATGAAATATTAACTGCTCACAAGGAAAATCTATAATGAAACGAGCAATCATTATAGTACTCGACTCCTTAGGCATTGGTGCAAGTGCTGATGCACATAAATATGGTGATGTAGGTGCAGACACCTTGGGTCATATTGCCGAGTATTGCGCTGCAGGAAAATGTGATGACGAGCATCGCCAAGGAATGCTTAATATTCCACATCTACAACGATGGGGGCTTGCCAATGCAGCCACCAATAGTCGAGGTGAGACACTACCATTACTGCAAAAAATAACCCCAGAAGGGGCTTATGGTTATGCCCGAGAAATAAGCGCAGGTAAAGACACCCCGAGCGGTCACTGGGAGATGTGTGGACTGCCAGTACCTTTTGAATGGGGCGTATTTCCAGTTCAGGATAATTGCTTCCCTCAAATCCTGCTCCAGGAATTAATGTCCCAAGGTCAAATTTCTGGAACTTTAGCTAATAAACACGCCTCAGGAACACAAATCATAGAAGAGTTTGGTGAACAACACATGAGCACCGGATTTCCTATTTGCTACACTTCTTCCGACTCTGTATTTCAAATTGCCGCGCATGAGGAAGCTTTTGGCTTGCAACGCCTCTATGACTTATGTAAAGTAGCCAAACGGTTAGTAGATCCATTAAATATTACACGAGTTATTGCACGACCCTTCGTTGGCACTTGCAGTGATAATTTTGAACGAACACCAAACCGTCGAGATTTGACTACACCTCCCACTGGTCCAACACTGTTGGACCACGTACAAGCGACCGGATTTCAAGTTGTTTCGGTGGGTAAAATTGGCGATATTTTCTCTCAACAGGGTATTAACTATACTGTCAAAGCCGATGACAATATGGGCCTAGTTGATGAGTTATTGCTACAAATGGATAAAATTAAGGAAGGTTTAATTTTTGTCAATCTGGTAGATTTTGATACTAAGTACGGCCATCGACGTGATGTATCTGGCTACGCTCACGCTTTAGAGCAGTTTGATACACGACTGCCAGAAATAGAGTCTCAATTACAAGCCAATGACTTAGTACTCATCACGGCCGATCATGGTTGTGACCCTACTTGGCCAGGTAGTGATCATACTCGAGAGCATGTGCCTGTGGTGTTTTATGGTACAGGCGTTAAGAACAATAATTTAGGTAAGAGAAATAGTTTTGCTGACATGGGACAAACGATTGCCAAACATTTAAACCTATCGCCATTAGCCCACGGTAAAACTTGTAAACTAACATGAAAATAGGTTACACATAGAAGAATTATGCACCAACAAATTCAACAATTACCCAAGGTTGAGCTTCATTCTCACCTAGAGGGCACCATGCGCCCGGCATTGGTACGCCGCATTGCAAAACGCAACGGCATCAACTTAAAAGCGAGTTTATTTACTCAACAGGATGATTTTGCTTGGCACGACTTTGCAACCTTTTTACAAGCTTTCGACGAAGCTAGCCGCTGCCTACTAAATAGTGATGACTACCGCAACATCATGTATGAACACTTGAAAACTTGCGCTGAAGACGGTGCTATCTACGCTGAAACCTTCATTTCTCCGGATCATGCCCGTGAATTAGGAATGAGTTACAACGACACACTCAAGGGTTGTGTGCAAGGCATTGAAGAAGCCGAGAGTGATTTTGATATTATAGGTCGCGTTATTGTCACTTGCGTGCGTCACTTGGGACCTAAGCGCGCCTCAATAATCGCCCAACAAATGGTTGACAATCCACACCCCTATTTTGTGGGTTTTGGCATGGGTGGCAACGAAACTAGCCATACAATGGCTGACTTTTCTCCAGCTTATCAAATTGCTGCTAATGCCGGTTACCCCTGCACAGTGCATGCGGGTGAGATCTGCGGCCCAGAAAGTATCTGGGATGCAATTAACCATTTACCCGTCAGTCGAATCGGCCATGGCGTGCGTTGTGTTGAAGATAGGGCATTAATGATCGCCCTCGCAGAACGTAGTATTGCCTTAGAGGTTTGTCCTTCAAGTAACTTGGCTTTGTCGATATATCCTGACTGGAAATCTCACCCTTTCAAGCAGATATTAGCAGCCGGCATCAGCGTCAGTCTAAACTCGGATGACCCGCCGTTCTTTTCTACCAGTATAGGTCAGGAATACCACAATAGTGCTAAATATTTTGATCTTGATATAGAACAGATGCGCGAAATTTCTCGTATGGCCATCCAATCTTCATTTGCCGATACTCATACCAAAGAACGTTTACTTGCAAAAATTGACTCAAGAACTTAGGCGCTCCATATACAAAATCCAAGTTAAACTATTGTGCGAAGTGGATATTTATTTGGCATAATAGTGTTTTCGTTACATTATTAATGCCAGATCAAATTGAAAAAAATATATATATCCGCTGATGAACTTCTTTTAGACTCCTTTAAACTGGGTGTAGAAATCTACAACAGTGGGTTTAGGCCTGACTTTATAGTTGGTGTTTGGCGAGGTGGTGCGCCTGTCGGTATCGCTATTCAGGAAATTTTGTTGTATTTAGGCATTGAGACAGATCATATTGCCATTCGTACCTCTTCGTATATTGGAATAAATACTCAACTAAAGAGTGTGCGTATTCACGGGTTGGACTATCTTGTGAAAAATATAAATGCTGAGAATAAGTTACTCATAGTTGATGATGTTTTCGACTCTGGAAGAAGCATTAAAGCCATCTTAGATACTTTACATGCCAAATCAAGAAAAAATACACCTAAAGACATACGAGTTGCTATGCCTTGGTATAAACCAAAGCGAAATAATACAACAATAATCCCCCAATATTATCTACATGAAACGGACGACTGGCTTATTTTTCCTCATGAGATGGAAGGTCTGAGCAGGGACGAGATATTTGCAAATAAGAAGGGCGTGAAAGATATTTTGTACAATGTAGGAACCGATAAATCAGTTTAGTTCCAGAAAAATACTACCTTCTTACTTAACATCTGCTTGTCATAATTCTTCATGTGGTTTGTAAAGTCGCTGTACAGGGTGTCAAGGTTCATGCCAGTATGTTTTATCAATGTATTCCCAAAACCCAAATCATAAAAATCTTCAGGCATCTCAATCCAAAGTACATTATGTGAGCTTCTATACGCTGTGTAAGAGTTAATAAGAATTTGCAAAGGCCAGCCCTTAATTGTGTCATAGCTTTCATCGGCCAAACCAAAACTCCAAGTGCTCCAGTCGATACCACTCCAATGATTTTCTGGTGCGCTAGAGGCAAGGCTGTAAAATTCCCTGTACATATTTACCATCTCTGTTCCACAGTACTCAACCTTTTCCCAACTCAGGTTTTAAAACGTTCAAAATTTTGATAATTTGCCTTAAACCAAAGATTAGGAAAAAGTGCTGCTGCGCATTCTACCCACCAAAATGGAGCGCCAATATTGCAATTGCCATTTGGACTTTACTTGTATAGCTCCTTGTCTAGTGGATGGGATATTTGATACCTGTGAAAGTATTCATGTACCCATCCGTTGTATATAATTCCCCAAAATCTTGCTTCATTGTGGTGCCACTTCATATCCCAGTTTTCATACCGTAGAGAATTAATAGACTGAATACAAATTGAGTAAGGGTCTGAAACTACGCTGGAATAATTTCCCGAGGCGTCAGAGTCAGTGAGGCAGCCCTACTTGAAGAATCTCTTCAATGGTATAACCACCCTCGTGGCCTGAAAATTTCAATTCCTGCAGCTTACCTAAGATCAGTTTTTGATCTTCGACGCTACCTTCTAGATTCCAAAATACCATTACGTACCTGTTGTAACCTCCAATAATTTCGTTAAGGTCTTTCTGTACAGTTAGGTATTCCTCAATTAACCACTTTGGGGTGTCTAAGCTTACCACAATCTCTTGGTTTGGATTTGAAACAAGTTTGTTATATTCAATCTCAATATAACGCTGCTTTGGCGTGTATTCTTGAGCGTTAGCGTTTCAAGATAGCACCAAAATGACAACAAAAAGCTTTGCTATGATATGTTTCATTTGTATGTGAGGGTACAACATTAGCAACATGGCTCCCCGGAGCTTAAGGAATTATTTTCATTATTTTAGTAATTGGTTGCTTGATAAAGATCTCGAATTCACTAATATAGTCTCGATGAGGTTTACGAAAGGCAATTCAAAGGAATCTTCAAAGCTAAGATTGATGCTTTCTTCATTAACCGTTGTTGTGGTGCCATTAGATGCTTTAAGGCTAATTTTAGAAGTTCGATAGCCAAGGATTAAATCAGAATCGTTTGCAAGAGACCAATAATATCCCAAACCCATTCGCGAAACGCGCGCGTCTTTAGTTTTTAGAGTCTAAATCCGTTGAAAATTGGCCACTGATAATAAAATTATTAAAAGTTCCAGAGCCGCCCAAGCCGAGATATATACCATTTCCAGCAGTATCAACCATTGGCTACACCAAGACCACTTTCAAGATAATTATAATTTCTTTCGGTCTGGGAAGATGAGGCTACAGAGGCTGAAAAGGATGTAGTCAATACTATAGCTATCAATGCTGTTTTATTAATCATATATGCCTTTTTTCCCTGACTTTAGAAGCCAGTATACATAAAAAAAGGTTTCAAAATGAAACTTAAATATAAATTAGTGATTCAAAATAAAATTAATTAAATAGGTTAAAAAGACCTATAGTTTGATATTATAATTCTATTTTATTATTAAAAGAAAGAGTTCATATGAAAAGCGATTTCAAAATATTAAATATGCTTTCGGTGGTGGTTACAGTGGTTTGGATATTGGCGGACTAATCCCAACCACTAATCACCTTAACCTCTAAAAACTCTTCTAGACCTAAAACACCCCCTTCACGACCAATACCGGAATGTTTGTAGCCACCAAAAGGCGCATCCATGCTAGGATGGGTACCGTTAATTTCAACGATGCCAGAGCGTAATTGTTTAGCAACGCGTTTGGCTTTATTCATGTCTTGTGTTTGTATGTAGTTGGTTAAGCCAAAGCAGGTGTCGTTGGCAATAGCAATAGCTTCCTCTTCTCCTTCGAATGGAATCATCGATAACACAGGGCCAAAGATTTCCGTTTGAGCGATTGTCATTTGGTTATTGACATCTGAGAAAATAGTTGGCTTAACAAAGTAGCCCTTGTCAAAACCCTCTGGCTTACCCGTACCACCAGCGGTGAGAGTTGCTTTTTCGTCGATGCCTTGTTGGATAAGGTTTTGAATTTTATCGAATTGCAGTTGAGAGACAACGGGACCCATGTGCTCTCCCTGCTTTGAAGGCAAATCAACCGATGTTTGGTCGGCAATCGCCTGTGCCTTCGTAACTGATTGCTCATAAATAGAACGTTCAACTAACATTCGTGTGGGTGCATTGCAAGATTGACCCGTGTTATTAAAGCAGTGCTTAACACCACGGGTGATAGCATCATCATCGGCGTCAGCAAAAATAATATTAGCGCCTTTACCGCCTAACTCTAGGCCAATTCTTTTGAAATCATCGGCTACGCTGTGCGATATTAGCGCCCCCGCTCTTGTTGAACCAGTGAATGACACCATATCAACATCTGGGTGTGCGCTCAGCTGAGAACCAACACCTTCGCCATCACCATTAACAAGATTAAAAACGCCAGCAGGCAAGCCAGCTTCGTCAATCATTTCGGCAAAAACCATGGCGGAAAGTGGCGCTATTTCAGAAGGTTTAAGCACCATCGTGCAGCCGGTGGCAATCGCAGGAATAACCTTAAGAGTAACTTGGTTGATGGGCCAATTCCACGGGGTGATTAATGCACAGACGCCTTTGGGTTCATAGATGAGACGGTTATCTAGCGCATGATCGCCCAGAGGGTTTTCAAACTCAAAAGTTCTCAGTTTTTCGATAAAAGTTTTGATGTGCCCAGCGCCAGCGCCAGTTTGTGCGGTGTTGGCGAGGTCAATTGGCGCACCCATTTCGAGTGAGATTGCCTCAGCCATGTCGGACCATCTGCGTTTATAGATGCTGTAAAGTGCTTCTAATACTTCAATCCTTTGTTCTCTTGAAGACATCCTCCAAGTTGTTAGCGCATTTTTAGCTGCACTGACTGCAAGGTCGGTATCAGCTTGAGAGCCCAGTGAGATTGTCGCACAGACGCTTTCATCTGCTGGATTGATAACGTCAAAATCGTTGGCACAGCACGGGTTAACCCAAGCGCCATTGATATAGAATTGTGTTTTATTTAGCATAACTTTCCCAAGTAATTGAATAGGGGAATTATGCTATATCTTTGCCAATCGGTCAACTGCTAATTTAATGTTATCCATGCTGGTGGCAAAAGAGAGGCGCGCATAGCCAGGAGCACCAAATGCTGAGCCAGGGACAAGGGAAATGTTCAAGGTTTCAAGGCAATAGGTAGCAAATTCAACGTCACCAGCAAGACCAAGGCGGTCAATTAAACCTTGTACTCTAGGGAATGAGTAGAAAGCGCCACCGGATTCAGGACATTCGATACCATCGATAGCGTTAAGGCCTGTGACAATATAATCGTATCTTTTCTTAAAGGTTTTAACCATTTCGTCAATAAACGACTGATCGCCATTAAGCGCCTCAAGGGCGGCTGCTTGTGAGACTGAACATGGGTTAGAGGTGGATTGGCCTTGGATTTTCTTCATCGATTTGATAATGTTTTCTGGGCCGGCTGCATAGCCAATTCGCCAGCCTGTCATGGCGTAAGCTTTAGAGACACCATTGAGAATCATAGTGTTATTTTTTAACGCTGGGCATGCCATAACAATATTAACAAAGTCTTCATCACCCCAGCGAATGTGTTCATAAATATCATCAGTTAAGACAATAATCTGCGGATGATTAATTAAAACAGCCGCTAAAGACTCGAGCTCTGATTTTGAGTAAACCGCGCCAGTTGGGTTTGAAGGGCTAGTGAGCACTACCAATTTTGTATTAGTATTAATTGCCGCTTCAAGCTGCTCTGGTGTTATTTTAAATCCTTGTTCAAGGCCGGTCTCGATGGTCACGGGCGTAGCATCTGCAAGAATGACTATATCTGGATACGATACCCAATAAGGTGTTGGAATAATAACTTCATCACCCGCATCAAGTATTGCTTGGCAAAGATTGTAAAAGACTTGTTTGCCACCTGAAGAGACCATAACCTCATTAAGAGAATAGCTTAAGTTGTTCTCTCTTTCAAATTTCTTGCAAATGGCTTTTTTCAGTTGTGGCGTGCCATCGACAGCGGTGTAGCGAGTCTCGCCAGCCTTAATGGCATTTATAGCCGCCTCTTTAATGTTAAGCGGCGTATCAAAGTCTGGTTCACCTGCGCCCATTGGCACAATTGGAATACCTTGCGCTTTCAATTCATTGGCTTTTGCAGTGACGGCAAAAGTGGCGGACGGTTTAATTTTTTGGACCCGATTTGAAAGGATGCTTGACATTTACTGAGGTGGTGAATTAGTTTAAAATAAAACGCTCATTTTATAGAGAAAAGCACTAAAAGTGGTTAGAAAATTTCAGCTAAAATCCACATTTTCTCCGAAAGGAGATCAGCCTCAAGCGATTGAGACTTTATTAGCTGGAATCAGTTCAGGCGAAAAATATCAAACCCTTTTAGGGGTGACAGGTTAGGGTAAAACTTTTACTTTGGCGAATGTCATTGAAAAGACGCAAA